>Ga0182021_10000161_pt1 | contig 63296 bp, 58 predicted proteins | sample 612E3MmetaG_FD_120493 | JGI IMG/M metagenome (GOLD analysis project Ga0182021, IMG submission 120493) | Permafrost microbial communities from Stordalen Mire, Sweden - 612E3M metaG (Illumina Assembly) | ecosystem: Environmental > Terrestrial > Soil > Wetlands > Permafrost | place: Sweden...
GCGCCGGCGCCAATTCTTAAATATTTCCCAACCGTTCCTCAGTTTAATTTAAGAGACAATAATCTTTCGCCTGATTTTAAAGTCTCGATGGACAGTTTCTATAAGATGTATAAAACAGCCGGTGGATCTACGTCGGTTGACGGCATAATTGCGGTTGATACGCATGCCCTGGTTTCCGCGATGAATATTTTAGGGGATATCAGTACTGACGGAACAACCTTTACCACGAAGAACGATCCACGCTGTAATTGTCCAAACGTAATCTACCAGATGGAAGTTTTTGCCGACCAGCCGGCCCAAATTGTTAAGCAAAACAGGAAAGGAATTATCGGCGATTTGATGTACGCGATTATGTCCAAAGCTTTTTCTTCTTCGCCAAAGCTTTACTGGGGACCTTTATTCCAGACCATGCTTTCGGAAATGAACCAAAAACACGTCCTTTTCTACATGAATGATGTTAATGCTCAAGCCGGTTTTGACGGATTGAATGCAGCCGGTAGAGTGATGCCGTTTGCCGGAGACTACTTTAATATTAACGAGGCTAATTTTGGCGGTGCAAAATCAAACATGTTTGTCAGCGAAGCGGTTACCCAAGATTATAATTTACAAAGTGATGGCTCAATCGTTAAAACAGTAACAGTTGATTACAAAAATCCTTATCCGCCGTCAGATTGTAATTTGGAGAGAGGGAACTTATGTTTAAATGCTGTCTTAAGAGATTGGGTGCGAATTTATGTGCCCCAAGGTAGTCAGTTAATCTCCAACACGGGCTCGGAAGTAAAAATGACCACCTATGAGGATTTGGGTAAAACCGTTTTTGATGGTTTCTTAACCGTTAGGCCGCAGGGTGTGGCAAAATTAACGGTTTCCTACAAATTGCCCTTCAAACTGGCGCAAAGTTCACTCTTGCCGTTAATGGTGCAAAAGCAAGGCGGGACTGCGGATAGCGCCTACACTCTGACTACGGGTGGTAGAACGTTAGAACAGTTTAATCTTTCTTCCGATAAAACCTTTAATCTCAAGTTGAGGTAATATGCGATCTTTTAGAGCTGAAGGCATAGTTATTAAGCGCAGTAACTACTCCGAAGCCGACAGAATTGTCACCATCTTTACCAAGAAAAACGGCAAAATTAAGGTAAAAGCGACGGGTGTTCGGAAAATTGCCAGCCGCCGTTCTCCCCACATTGAGCCGTTGAATTATTGTATTTTCGGTTTATATCAGGGTAAAGGCATGCCGGTTTTAACCGAAGTTGAATCGAAAGAAAGTTTTCCCTTACTTAAAAAAGATCTCAAGCGGATTGGTTTTGCCTACCACGTTTGTGAACTCATTGACGGACTGTGCGCTGAAAATCAGGAAAATCCGGAGGTCTTCATGCTTTTAGGCCGGACGCTTAGGAAATTATCAAAAGAAGAGAATCTACAGGAAATTATTTATGAATTTGAATTGGAGTTATTAAGGTTATTAGGCTTTCATACTCAATCAAGTTCAACTACGAAAATAAATACACAAGAGTTGATCGAGAATATTCTGGAGAGAAGCTTAAAAACTAAGTCAATGCTTCACCAGCTTTCATAACTGCCACTTTTTTGCTATTATTGCTTTATGGAGAATCTCATGGATAAATTGGTAGCGCTTTGCAAGCGCCGCGGTTTTATTTTTCCGGGGAGTGAATTATACGGCGGTTTAAACGGCACATGGGACTTAGGTCCGGCAGGAGTCTTGCTTTCAAACAACCTCAAGAATGAATGGTGGAACTCGATGGTTCTTAAGAATGACAATATTGTCGGAATTGATTCTTCAATCGTTTTAAACGCCAAGGTCTGGGAAGCCTCAGGCCATATCTCTTCTTTTACGGATCCTTTAATCGAATGCAAAGTCTGTCACGCCAGATTTAGAGCTGACAATAAAAAAGAGATCGAAGAGCACGTTAAGCTTCACGAAGGCAAAAACGAATGGACGGATGTTAAAGCTTTTAACCTGATGTTTAAAACCTATGTCGGACCGGTTGACAACGAGGACAATAAAACCTATCTTCGTCCGGAAACGGCACAGGGGATTTTCATTAATTACAAAAGCGTTTTGGAAAGTACCAGAGTGAGAGTGCCTTTTGGAATTGCGCAGATCGGCAAGGGCTTTCGAAACGAAATTACCACCGGCAATTTCTTATTCCGAGTGCGGGAGTTTGAGATGATGGAGCTGGAGTATTTTGTCAAGCCGGACGATGCCTCCAAAGCGCATAAAGATTGGATTGAAAAAAGATTTGATTGGTACATTAATTTGGGAATTGATCCAAAAAACCTCAAAAAAGAAGAATTGGATAAGAAAGATTTGGCGCATTATTCCAAAGGCACAACCGAAATTTGGTATAACTGGCCGTTTATGGGCTTTGCCGAGCTTGAAGGAATCGCTAATCGCGGTGATTACGATTTATCCGTTCATCAAAAAGCTTCGGGGAGGGACCTTTCGTATTTTGACGAAGAAACTAAGAAGAAGTTCATCCCTTACGTAATTGAGCCGTCGGTCGGTGTCGGCCGGGCAATGTTAGCATTTTTACTCGATGCTTACAGAGAAGATGAAAAAAGAGTTTTTCTCAAGCTTAATCCTAAACTGGCGCCATATAAAGTGGCGGTTTTTCCGCTTTTGGCCAATAAAAAAGAGTTGGTCGATAAAGCCCGCGCAATGTACGAAGATTTAAGGCAAAATATGATGGTGGCGTGGGACGACAGGGGAAACATCGGCAAACGCTATTTTGCCCAGGATGAAATCGGCACGCCATTTTGTATAACAGTTGATTTCCAAACTCTGGAAGACGACACGGTCACAGTTAGAAACCGTGATACAGGTAAACAAGATAGAATCTCAATCAGCGGTTTTCCCGCCTACTATAACGACAAAGTAAATAATCACAGCTAAGATTATAATCTCCCCCTTAACCTATTGAATCTAAGCCTATAATCTGTTAGAATCTTATTTCATGAGCCCAGAATATAGACTAACATTAGAAGTTAATTTACCTGATGCAGTAGCAGCAGCTCAATTAACAAAAGAGGTTGTGGGAATTGCAGGAATTGTTAGTGGCGGTGAGCCAAATAGCGTAAAATCGATTCTTCTAGAACAGGTAGGAGTAATTAACCCAAAACTTATGGATAAAGGAGCGATAATAAAACAAGAAAGGGAATGTTTGGGATTATCGCAAAGCCAACTAGCGCAATTAGTAGGCATATCAAGAGCAACCGTAAGTTTAATCGAGAGAGGAAAAGCGCGAACCTCAATACCTACGGTTTTCGCTATAGCAGAAAAAATAGGAATTTCCCGCAGTGATCCAAGGATGGTGACTCTTCTGGAGGGTGCGGCGCCCGTTCCTCATCGTATAAAATATCCAAGACCTTAGTAAATCTTCGGACTCTTGACATCAAGATTAGTTTTGTTTATGCTAATTTTAGTGGAGAAATATTTAAAAGACAAAAGAGTTTTAGTAGCCGCCGGAGTTGCGGTTTTAGCTTTGGTTTTGGTCGTAGTTGGAGTTGTGATGCTGACTAAAGGTTCAAGTTCAACCCAGACTGCTCAAAATGCCGCTCCGACCGAAGTTCCCGTTCTGTCATTACAGCCTGGGGATATTGGTTTAACTCTGGTTGAGGCCGCCAATATGCAAACTGCGACCCTGACTATTACCAAAACCAGCGACATTACATCGGTTGATTATCAGCTTTCTTATAATGCAGAAGTTTCCGGACAAAGCATTCCCAGAGGAACCATCGGCCACGTTGACGTTAAAACTCCGGGGCAAACAATTACGCAGAAAATGGTGTTTGGAACCTGCTCGGACGTTTGCCATTATGATTCCGGCATTACCCAAGTTCAATTAATTGTAAAAGTAACTAAAACCGATGGGAAAGTCTATCAAGTTCAACTAACCCCAGCCGCGCAATAAATTTATTTTCACGGAGCAAGCAAAATCACTAAATCTAGTGATTTTTTTTGTTCTAGACACTAAAGCACCCCCTTTGCCTCTTGACACTCCGTGAAAACTGCTGCAGAATGGAATAAAGTGGTCCACAGTGGGAAAAGGTGGGACACAGAAAGGCAGGTTATGTTACTAGGGCAATATGATGGAAAAGTTGACGCAAAAGGTAGAACAGCATTTCCAAAGAAATTCAGGGAAGTTTTGGGAGATAAGTTAATTATTACTTTAGGTTATGAGAACTCGCTCATCGTCGTATCAGAAGAAAATTGGAGAGCTCTCCTTGAGGGAACCGAGGGCAGACCGTTTATTGAGTCAGAAACTCGAGAAACTCAAAGATTCTTACTTGGAGGAGCATCAGGGATTGAGCTCGATGGTAAAGGCAGGTTTGTATTACCAGCTTATCTTAGAGAATTTGCGGGAGTTGAAGATGATGTCGTCTTCATAGGATTATCCCGGTACGTTGAAATTTGGGACAAAAAGAAGTGGCTTTTGTATCGAAAAGGTTTAGAGAAAAATATCGATTCGATTTCAAAGCGGCTCATTAAAAAAGAGGGTGAAAAGCGTGATGAATAATTATCATACGCCGGTACTTTTAAAAGAAGTAATTGAACTTGTAAAAGTTCAATTAGGCAAGAAATACATAGATGCGACAATCGGCGGTGGCGGACACACCAAGGCGCTTTTGGAAAAAGGGGCTAGAGTCTTGGGGATTGATGTCGATCAGGACGCTTTAGAATATGTTCGCTCGAATCAAGAATCACGAATCACGAATCACGAATTGGTTTTAACGAAGGGGAATTTTAAGGATTTAGGAGAAATTGCACATTTAAATAATTTTAATCGGGTTAGCGCAGTTCTATTTGACTTAGGAGTTTCTTCTCATCAAGTAGATTCAGCCGAAAGAGGATTCAGTTTTTTAAGAGAGGGACCGCTGGATATGCGTATGGATAAAGAGGAAGCGGTGACAGCGGAAACTCTGGTTAATCTTTTAGGGAAAGGAGAACTTTATGATTTATTTAATAAACTTGGTCAAGAGCATCGTGCTCGGACCGTTTCTAGTAGTATTGTCGGCGCCCGTAAAATAAAGGCAATACAGACGACCCAAGAATTGGCAGATGTGGTTGCCAAGGCCTATGGGATTACGGGGGAAGTTTCGGATTTTACGAAAAATAAAATCAACCAAAAGGTATTTCAAGCTTTGCGGATGGCGGTAAATAATGAACTCGAAAATATCGAAAACACGTTGCCGCAAGCACTTGAGCTTTTGGAAGAAAAAGGAAGAATCGCGGTAATTAGCTTTCATTCTTTGGAGGACGGAATAGTAAAAAAGATCTTCAAAGGTTTTGCCGAGAAGGGTTTGGGGCAAATAATTACCGAAAAGCCAATTGAAGCGGGAGAGAAAGAAAAAGAGCAGAATTCCCGTTCGAGAAGCGCAAAATTAAGGGTTTTTGAAAGGAATTAATATGAAAAAGGCGATTTTATCAATCGGAATCTTAACGTTAATAGTTTTTGGGTTGTCGATAGTTAGAATTTACATCTCTAATCAAGTAGCGACGTCGGGAGTACTCTTGGGGCAGATTCAAGAACAAAGCAATAGTTATAAAATGGAAAATATTCAATTGGCCGAAAATCTGTATACAAAATCTTCGTTAACTAATATTGCCGACGAGGCCTTAAAAGATGGATATATTGAGCAAAAAACCGACTTTGTCTTAAACGGTCAAGTGCCGGTTGCTTATAAACAATGACATGGAGATATCGCTTCGTATTTTTGGGGCTAGTATGCTTATTTCTTCTTGTCGTCGCAAGACTTTTTTACTGGCAGGTAGTTAAAGCCCAAGAACTATCCCTACTTGGTCAACAACAATACGGAACGACGCTCACACTTACTCCGCAAAGAGGTGAAATTGAGACTTCGGATGGATTTCCAATTGCCGCCAATAAGCTTTCATATCTGGTTTTTGCCAACCCCAAAGAAATACAAAATAAGGAAGCAGTTTCCACAATTCTTGCTTCAACGCTAAAATTAGATATTGCTTCGGTTAGCGCTAGTCTTGCGCTTGATAAATTCTGGGTGCCAATACAATCCGGCGTTGACGTAAAAACCAAACAACAACTGGAGAGCATAAATTTGCCTGGAGTTGGTTTTGACAATCAGTACCAGAGATTTTATCCGGAAGCTTCGATGGCTGCCCAGCTGTTGGGCTTTGTCGGTAAAGATAGTGCTGGTAATGATAAAGGTTACTTTGGTTTGGAAGGGTTTTACGACCGGCTTTTAAGCGGTAAAGCAGGACAAGCGGTTGAAGTACATGATGCGTTTGGGAGGCCGATTTTGGCAGAAATGAACCAATCTTCGGGCGAAACCGATGGAGCGAATTTAATCTTAAATATTGACCGTTCAATTCAATTTCTGGTTGAACAAAAACTTAAAGATGGAGTAGAACAATATGGAGCAACCTCGGGAATGGTAGGAATAATGAATCCTCAGACCGGCGCAATTCTGGCGATGGCAGCCTATCCTAATTTCGACCCGAGGAGCTATCAAGATTATACGAACGATTTGTATAAAAATCCTTTTATTTCCGATTTATACGAACCCGGCTCGACTTTTAAGCCTTTGGTGATGTCGGGGGCTTTAGACGCAAAGTTGGTAACACCGGATACAAAGTGTAATGCTTGTGCCGGCCCCGTATCTGTGGGGGGTTACCAACTGGAAACCTGGGACAATAAGTATTTTCCAAATACAAATATGATTGATGTAATCCAACACTCCGATAATACCGGAATGGTTTTTGTCACGCAAAAGCTAGGACTAGACGGAATGATCAATTATTTGGGTAAGTTTGGAATAGGCGATAGCACAAATATTGATTTACAAGGGGAAGTTTCGGCTTCGCTTAAGCCCAAAAGCCAGTGGTATGCGGTAGATTTAGCCACAACCGGCTTTGGCCAGGGAATATCGATAACGCCAATAGAGCTTTTAGATGCTACAGCCGCTATAGCCAATGAAGGAATTAGAATGGAGCCTCAAGTTGTGGCGGCTGTTCGAGATGCCGATGGAAATACGACGCAGATTCAGCCTAAAGCATTAGATGCGCCAATTAACGCTGAAACGGCCAAAGTAATGACTCAAATCATGGTTAATGCAGTCAATAAAGGGGAGGCTTCCTGGGCTCGCTTAAAGGGCTACAGTATAGCCGGAAAGACGGGAACGGCTTCTATTCCGGTGAGCGGTCATTATGATCCTACTCAAACAATTGCTTCTTTTGTTGGGTTTGCACCATCCGACAACCCAAAATTCGTGATGCTGGTTATTCTAAACAGGCCAACAGCCTCAATTTATGGGGCGGACACCGCCGCGCCCATCTTTTTTGACATTGCACAGTCGCTCTTACGCTATTATGGGATACCGCCGGAAGGAAATTAAAGAAATCATAAAGTTATAGCGTCGCCAACCTTTGTTTTGGTCTGGCGAAGAGTGTTAAAGGGAAGTTCAATGACAGTTTTAAATCTTATGTTCCAGAAGACAATTCGATTCGGCTTAACAGTTTTAGCCAGCTTAATCATTCCTTTATCGTCTAGAATAAGTAAATCAATCGGAAAGTTTAAAAAGAAAGTATGGATACCGAATCTCGTCTTGAAAACGATCGCTTCAGCCTCATTTTTCCCTAAAAGCCCTTTTATTTTCCCAAATCCTTTTTTAAATGAGTATTGTTTAGCAAGAATAGTGTTTTGAGTAAGGTTTCGGATCACTTTTCTATTATACTAAACTAGAGAATGGGTTAAATAAAGGGTATAATATAGCGATGTGGCAAAGAATTAAAAATATTTACCATTTTTTTGTAGCTATTTTTGCTAATATTTTCTTCTTTTTCCCCGCAAGGGACATGAAGGTAATAGCCGTAACGGGAACGGATGGAAAGACAACCACTGTTAACTTGATTTACCATATTTTAAAAAGTTCAGGCGCGAAGGCCTCGATGATTTCAAGTATATCGGCCGTTATTGATAATCGAGCCTATGATACCGGTTTTCACGTTACTACTCCGGCTTCATTTTCACTGCAGAAATTTTTAAGAAAAGCCCGCAATAAGAAGTCAGAATATTTTGTTTTGGAAGTTACGTCTCACGCAATTGACCAAAACAGAATCGTGGGAATCCCGATTAAAGTGGGAGTTTTAACCAATGTCACCAATGAGCATCTGGACTACCATAAAACTTATGACAATTATTTGGAAACGAAGATTAAACTATTAAAAAAAGCAAAAATATGCGTTGTTAATAGCGACGATAGCTCGTATATGTTCCTGTCAAAAGTTAAAAGCCAAAAAACACAAGGGAATTGGATAACTTACGGACTTTCCGAAAGCGCTGATTACAATAAAAATACGTTTGATATTAAAGGGAATACTTTATTGGGAGAGTTCAATCAGTATAACGTTTTAGCCTCAGTTGCGGCGTGTAAAACCTTAGGAATAACCGATGAAAGTATAAAAAAAGCTCTTCAGACTTTTCGTGAACCAATTGGGAGAGTAGATTATGTCTATCAAGAAGATTTTAGCGTAATGATTGACTTTGCTCATACATCAAATGCGTCCGAACAAATACTTAAAGCATTAAGGCCAACAGTTAAGGGCAGTTTAATTCACGTTTTCGGCAGTGCCGGGGAAAGAGACGTACTAAAAAGGCCGTTTTTAGGGGAAATTTCTTCAGAGTACTGCGACATTATTATCTTAACTGCCGAGGATCCAAGAACGGAAGATGTCAACGCAATTATTGCAGAGATTGAAGTTGGTATAAAAAAAGGAAAATGTGAGGTTATAAGAATTCCCGATAGAAAAGAGGCAATTCAGGCTGCTGTACAAATGGCTAAAAAAGATGACTTAGTGTTAATTACCGGTAAATCTCAAGAAGGTTCCATGAATTATGGTAAGGGAGAAGAGCCTTGGGATGAATATGAAATGGTTAAAGAGGCTTTGGAAGCAAGAGCTAAGACTTAAGCAATGAATAAGATTAAAAACATTCATTTTTTAGGCATAAAAGGGGTAGGGATGACGCCTCTGGCAATCATTGCCAAAGAGGCCGGTTTTAAAGTATCGGGTTGCGATTTAGACGAGGAATTCATTACAGACGCGCCATTAGAAAGAGCCGGAATAAAATCTTTGGTAGGTTTCTCCGAAGAGCATTTATTAGCTTGCGATCTTCTCATTACTACCGGTGCTCATGGTGGTTTTGAGAACATCGAAGTAATTAAAGCAAAGCAGTTAGGGATTCCGGTTTGGACACAAGGACAAGCAGTCGGTAAATTTATGGACGGAGAGCTGTTGAAGGATGTTTTTGAGGGGATTTCGGTGGCCGGTTCTCACGGTAAAACTACCACTTCGGCTATGATCGCAACGATACTTAAAGAGAATAAACAAGACCCGACTTTCCTGATTGGTACGGGTGATATTCCTTCACTTGGTTCGTCCGGACATTTTGGAAAAGGGAAGTATTTTGTGGCCGAAGCAGACGAATATGCAACAGAACCAAAATATGATAAGACGCCTAAATTCTTATGGCAACATCCGCAAATTGGAGTAATTACCAATATTGAGTTTGACCATCCCGACCTCTACTCCTCAATGGAGCAGCTAAGAGAAGCGTTTTTAAATTTTGCCAAAAACATCAAGTCATCGGGAGTTCTGGTAGCCGGTATAGATGATCCGGAAACAGTAAAGATGATTAAGCAATATACAGGCAAAGTAATTACCTACGGTTTTTCTGAAAGCGCTGATTTTAATCTCCAAAAGGTAAGCATAGCGCCCGAAAAAACTTTTTTTTGGGTGCGTGCGAAAGATACACTACTCGGCGAGTTCTCATTAAATATTGCCGGAGAATACAATGCCTTAAATGCGCTTGCGGCAATTGTGGTTTGTCTCGAATTGGGGTTATCTGTAGAAAATATAAAAAGAGACTTACTCGTATTTAAGGGTACGAAGAGAAGGTCGGAATTTGTAGGAAAAACAGCATCGGGGGCATTAATATACGATGATTACGCTCATCATCCAACCGAAATAAAAAATACTTTAGGAGCTTTTAGGAAAATTTATCCGAACAAAAAAATTGTTTGTATTTTTCAGCCCCATACGTATTCAAGAACAAAAAGTTTGTTCGAACAGTTTAAATCTTCATTTAATTTTGCAAATGAATTAATTTTGACAGATATTTTCCCTTCCTTGCGAGAAGTCGCCGATAATACGGTTTCCTCAGAGCTGTTAGCCAGTAGTGTTGCAAAAATTCAAAAGGATGTTTTATATATTGCTAGACTTGAAGATGTGATAAAATACCTCGAGCAAAAAAACTTTAATGACAATTATATAATTATTACCATGGGTGCGGGAGATGTTTACAAAATCGGAAAGGAATTAATAAATGAATAAATTGGTAATTAACGGTGGAAAAAGATTAAGCGGAGAAGTATCCGTGCTTGGCTCTAAAAATGTTGCTTTAAAAATTCTTGTAGCAGCTTGTTTGACAGAAGATGAAGTGATTGTTAAAAATGTGCCCTTAATTTCGGATTTCATGGTCATGGTGGAGATAATCCGTAACTTGGGTGGAATAGTAAAATTTAATGATCACAATGTCTCAATAAGGTTAGAGAATTTTGCGAGCGAAAAAATATCATTAGATAAAGCAGCAGAAATAAGAACTTCCTATATGTTTTTAGCCCCACTTTTGGCAAGGCTTGGAAAAGCAATTATTCCTAATCCGGGTGGTTGCAGAATTGGAGCCAGGCCAATAGATAGGATTGTCGGGGGTTTAAAAAAGATGGGAGTCAAAATCCAATACGACAGCAAAGACGGATATTTTCATGCCTTGGCTCCTAAAGGTTTAACCGGCACTGTTTATAAGTTTTCAAAAAGCACTCATACGGGTACGGAAACAATGCTTTTATCTGCGGTTTTAGCTAGGGGTATTACAGTGTTGGAAAATGCGGCGCAAGAGCCGGAGATTGACGAACTAATTGGCTTACTCAATAGAATGGGAGCACGGATAGCTAGGGAAGAGCCAAGAAAAATAATTATCAAAGGGGTTTCCAGATTACACGGGACAGAATTTATAATTGCGCCGGACAGGAATGAAGTGGTTACTTTTGCGATTGCGGCTTTGATTACGGAGGGAGATGTTTTTATCCGCGATATAAAAGCTAAAGGCCTTGAAGAATTTCTGGAAGTAGTAAGAAACTGCGGTGGGGGGATAGAAGAAAAACAAAATGGGATAAGATTTTTTTACAAAGGAGAATTAAAGTCCAGTAATGTTACAACTTCTTTTTATCCCGGTTTTATGACGGATTGGCAAGGTCCCTGGGCGGTTTTAATGACTAAGGCAAATGGAGAGTCTTCGATTCACGAAACTGTTTATGAGAATCGGTTTACTTACGTAGAAGAACTAAAAAAAATGGGAGCGAATATCGAATTTTATAAGCCGGAAGTCAAAAATCCCGAAACTATTTATAACTTTAACATCAAAGACGATAATAATAAAAATTTGCATGCCATCAGAATCTTTGGTCCAACTCCATTGCATAATGCGGCTTTAACGGTCGCCGATTTAAGAGCTGGCGCAAGTCTTGTTTTGGCAGCTCTGGCGGCTAGGGGACAAAGCGTGCTGTTTGATATTGAACACTTGGATAGGGGGTATGAACAATTTGAACAAAGATTAAGTAGTTTGGGAGCAAGCATAAAAAGATTAGAAGAATAAAGATGAAAGAACTAGCAGCAATAGTATTAGCAGCGGGAGAAGGTAAAAGAATGGAATCTAAAGACGTCAACAAGGTCACTTTGCCTCTTGGCGGAAAACCGATGATTTTACATACAGTGGATTTGCTTAGGCAAATCGAGGCTTCTCCAATAACGATTGTTGTAGGTTTTGCCAAAGATTCTGTTAAAAGTTTACTTGACGGAGATATTGTTTTTGTTGAGCAGGCGCAAAGATTAGGGACAGCGAATGCGGTTGAAGTAGCCTTAAGAGAAATGCCTCAAGACATGGGGGATGTATTAATTTTACAGGGAGATGATTCTGCTCTTTATAAAAGAGAGATTATCGAAGCGCTTGTTAATAAACATAGAGAGAGTAATGCTGCTTTTACATTTTTAACAATTAACGTAGATAATCCGACAGGACTTGGAAGAATAATTCGAAATAGAGAGGGAAAGTTAGAAGGAATTATAGAAGAAAAAGACGCTACTTTTGAGCAAAAACAAATACGCGAAATCAATCCGGCCTGTTATGTTGCCGATATCCAATTTTTAAGAAAATATTTGCCGCAGGTTGAGAAAAGTCCGGTGACAGGAGAATACTACCTCACCAGCTTAATTGATATTGGAATCAGAAATAATGAAATCGTCGAAACTCTTACAGCCGGAAATATTCCCTGGAGAGGAGTAAATACCAAAGACGAGCTTCAAGAAGCAGAAAGAATGTTGTCTTCTAGGGAATAAATAATATGATTACGGTAGAAGAATTTTTCGATTTAAATAACGTTTCTTTCTCCGATTTATTTAAAGATCTCAGCTATCCTTGGGAAGCCCTCAGTAATATGCAGAGCTATCTTGACTCAAAAATAAATACAGAAAATGTTGTAGTTGGCGAAGGAACTGTTATTGAAAAAGACGCTGTAATTAAAGGCAAAGCAATAATTGGCAAGAATTGCTTAATCGGCAATGCTGTTCTAATGCGGGATAATTGTATTTTAGGAGATAATGTCCAAATTGGTCATGGTGTAGAGCTAAAAAATGTTATTATTTTAAATAATTCTTCAATTGCTCATCTTAATTATGTTGGGGACAGTATTGTTGGTAATAATGTTAATATTTCAGCCGGCGCAATCGTTGCTAATTTACGTTTGGATAGGCAGGAAATTTTAGTAAATATTCAAGGCGAAAAAATAAATACCGGTTTAGGCAAATTTGGTGCAATTATTGGAGACGGCTGCGCGGTTGGAGTAAATTCGGTTTTAAATCCCGGAACAATTCTTGGTAAAAACTGCGTTGTTTATCCACTAACCTCCGTAAGAGGTTTCCATCAAGCTAATGAAATTATTAAATAAACTCGTCCTCTTTGATATTGATTACACTTTATTTGATACTACAGCTCTTAAGGCTTCTGATCTTACGCAATATTCCTTATATGATGAAGTTAAATCTGTATTGGTAAAATCATCAAAAATAGCAGAATTGGGAATTTTTTCTAAAGGCGAAAGTGAATTTCAGAAAGCTAAATTGCAAAAAACTGGTATTGTAAAATTTTTTCAAACCAAGAATATTCATATTTTTGAAAATAAAAATCAAAATTTGAAAGAAGTGATAAAGCAATATGGTAATTGTAAAATCTATTTAATTGATGATAAGTTGGAAATTCTATATAACGCTAAGCAATTTGATCCTTCAATTTTTACAATTTGGATTAAGCGTGGTCCATTCGCTCAAGATGAAACGTTTCTTAACAATTTTTCTCCGGACGCAACAATTACCAATCTGAAAGAAGCAATATCGATTGTTTCTGATTGATTGAGTAAGTTTGCAGCTAAATGTGGCGGCTGTTATACTACGTAAACTCATAATTAAATTATGAAAAGAAACAAAAAAATAGTCGTAATCGGAGGAGGAACGGGAACTTTCGTTGCGCTTTCCGGACTTAAAAAATACGATGTTGATTTGTCCGCTATCATTACGATGATGGATAATGGCGGTTCAAGCGGAAAGCTTAGGGATGAGCTTGGCGTGCTTCCTCCCGGCGATGTCAGGCAATGTTTGGTTGCCTTAGCGAAATCCTCGAGACTCCTAAGGGAAATGTTCAACTACCGGTTTGAAGAGGGTGGATTAAGAGGACATACGTTTGGGAATATATTCCTTTCTACATTAACAAAAACTACCGGCAGTATGAAAAAAGCGATTGAAGAAGTGGGGAAGATTTTACGTATTCATGGAAGAGTAATTCCAGTTACTTACGCCAAAAGCGATTTGTGTATAGAATTAATAGACGGAACAGTTATTGAGGGTGAGACACATATTGACGAAGTAGAGAAACGCGAAAAAAGAGCGAAGATAAAAAGAGCCTTTTTAAAACCGGCAGTCAGAGCAAATCCCGATGCCAAAAAAGCAATTAAGGAAGCAGACGCGATTATTATTGGCCCCGGAGATTTGTATACCAGCATTATTCCTAATCTATTGGTAGAGGGCATTCAGGCCGCAATCAAGAAGTCTAAAGCAAAGAAAATTTATGTTTTAAATCTAATGACTAAATATGGACAAACAACCAAGCATACTGCTAAAGACCACGTTGGGGATTTGAAACAATATGTTGGTAAAGATCAGTTGGATGTAGTTTTGGTTAATAAAAAAATGCCAAAAAAGGCAGCAGTCGCATGGTATAAGGGTTTTGACGAACATCCGGTCCAAGATGATTTAGATGGTGAAATGGAATTTCGGGTTGTCAGAAAAAATCTAATCAAAGATGTTATTTTAGGATTTAGCCCCGCAGACACTTTAAAAAGAAGTATTATTAGGCACGACAGCGAGAAATTAGCCAAAGCCATCATGGAAATCCTCGGCCAGTAAAGGCGAATCTAGGCTAGTTCAATTTGAATGTATACCAACTAGAGACTATAATATCAATATATGACACAACTTTTGGGATTAACGCTGCTTACTTTAGTCATCACAGCGATTTTAATTATCCCTTTTATAGATTTCCTCTATAAAATAAAACTCAGAAGGCAGGATCAGGCAACCGTAGATCCTTTTAATAAACCTACGCCGCTTTTTGACAAATTCAATAAATGGAAAGTGGGAACTCCTTTTGGCGGAGGACTCTTAATTATTTGTGTTTCGACTGTTATATTTTTGTGGTCTTTCGGAATGTTAAATGTCAAGATAAACCCTTTGGAAATATTTGTTATTCTATTCACTTTTATTAGTTTTGGATTATTGGGTTTGTACGATGACGGTAAAAAATTAGCTAATGGAGCAAAAGTTCCATTTTTTGGCTTAAGACTAAGATACAAGTTTTTACTGCAATTAGCTCTTGCTTTTGTTCCGGCAACCATTCTTTATACGAAATTAGGTTACAGTTTCGTTTTTATTAGAGGAATCGGCCTTACCGATATAGGATTTTTATATATTCCTTTTGCCGCGTTTGTAATCGTTGCCTTTGTAAATGCTTTCAATATAACTGATGGGTTGGATGGATTGGCTCCGGGATTAATGCTTATCGCTTTGGTCTCATTTTTAGCAATTTCCTACACCAACGTGGATCAATCATTAGGAATTTTTGTGGCAGTTTTAATGGGAAGCATTGCCGCATTTCTTTATTTCAATATCTATAAGGCCAGAATTTGGCTTGGCGATGTGGGTTCAATGTCGCTAGGCGCTTCATTGGCGATTATTGGTCTTTTGACAGGGAAAACTTTGGCGATTGTTGTTATTGGCGGAGTTTTTGTTTTGGAAGTAGGTTCATCTCTGTTGCAATTAGCGAGTAAAAAATTTTTGAAAAGAAAAATTTTACCGGCAGCGCCACTGCATTTGTATTTTCTCAAAAGAGGTTGGGACGAACCAAAAATTGTCATGAGAGCCTGGCTATTGGGTGCTTTCTTTGCAATTTTAGGGCTTTACCTCGCTTTCATTAAGTAATGAAGAAAATTGATCTGATTCTACTTGTCTCCGTTTTACTGCTGACGTTTTTTGGCCTGTTTATGATCTACGATGCGTCCTCTTTTGTGGCTTTTCGGGATTTCGCCGATAAATATCATTACGTGAAAGACCAGATTTTCTGGATTATCTTAGGAGTAATAGCGTTATTTTTCTTTTCCCGTTTTGATTACCGCCGGCTTTACAATTTGGCTATTCCAATACTTTTGGTGGCAATCGGGTTACTGCTCGCCGTTTTTATTCCGGGTGTTGGCGTTAAAGTTTTGGGGGCTAGCCGCTGGATTAACTTAAGATTTACTGTTCTGCAGCCCTCAGAGTTTGTGAAAATAGCTCTAGCTATTTATCTAGCGGCCTGGTTTTCAAAAAAAGAAAAAGGCCGGATTTGGTCCTTTCTATTACTCCTATCAATGATTATTGTTTTAGTTATCTTAGAGCCGGATATGGGTACGGCGGTAATTATTTTGGCGGAAGGCATCATCTTATATTTTTTATCGGGTGCCCGGACGCTCTATTTTTTTATTCTTACTCCGGTAATCGCGGTTTTAGGTTTCTTGTTTGCAAAGCTTGAGCCCTATCGGGCGGCAAGAATTACCTCCTATCTAAATTTCAATCAAGGTATTAGTAGTTCGTCATACCACATAAGGCAAATTTTAATTGCATTAGGCTCCGGCGGATTAACCGGGGTGGGCTTGGGTAACTCTTTGCAAAAATACGCTTATCTTCCGGAAAATGCGACCGACTCGATATTCGCGATTATTGCCGAAGAATTGGGTTTCTTAGGAGCATTTTTAATTATTGCGGTATTTGTGATTATTGTTTGGCGTGGTTTCTATATTGCTATCAACGCAAGGGATCAATTTGGTAAGCTATTAGCAGGAGGAATTATAACTTTTTTAGCAATGCAAATCATTATCAATCTGTCTGCCCAGACAGCGCTTTTGCCCTTAACCGGCATCCCGCTGCCTTTTATTTCCTACGGGGGCTCGGCTTTAATAATTAATCTTACGGCGATTGGTATACTTTTAAATATTGCCAGACAAGGAGAAAAAACATGAAAGTGGTCATTATTGGCGGGCATTTGTCGCCGGCTTTGGCGGTTATAGAGCAGCTTAAAAACGAAGAAGTTTATTATTTTGGCCGAAAACATACCTTTGAAGGCGATAAGGCAATTTCTCTAGAATATGAAGAGATTGCGAAATTAGGAATTCCTTTTTATGCGATCAATACGGCTAGATTACAAAGAAGCTTTACTAGACATACTTTTCCATCGTTGGCAAAATTTCCATTAGGGTTTACCCAGTCTCTAAAAATTCTTAGGGAAATTAAGCCGGAGGTGGTATTGGGGTTTGGCGGATATGTGTCTTTACCGGTAGTTTTAGCCGCATTTTTCTTAAAAATTCCGATTGTTATTCATGAACAAACTTTGGAAGCCGGATTTGCCAACAGGATAGAAGCTAAATTTGCTCAAAAAATTTGTATTTCATGGCAGTCATCGGAACAATATTTTCCCAGACATAAAACAGTTTTAACCGGAAATCCGTTGAGAGGCGTAGTTTTAAATGCAAAACCTTTTAAGGAGGAAACGGGACTGCCAAAAATTTATATCACCGGCGGTAGTAGTGGATCGCACGCCATAAATCTTTTAGTCGAGAAATCTTTAAGCGGACTTTTAAAAAATTTTACGGTTGTTCATCAAACCGGAGATGCGAAGAAATATGCCGATTTTGATAAGTTGCAAGCGGCGGCAAGTAAACTTAATTCGCAACTTAGTAAAAATTACCATCCGCAGAAATTCTTTTCGCCAGAAGAAGTAGCGAATAATTTAAGTAGAGCTAATCTAGTAATTGGCAGAGCAGGAATAAATACAGTGACAGAATTAATTTATTTTAAAACTCCGGCTTTTCTGATTCCGTTACCTTTTTCCCAGAGAAAGGAGCAATTAAAAAATGCTCTGTTTCTAAAAGGATTGGGACTAGCGGAAATTGGTTTGCAAAACGAGTTAACTCCGGAAATTTTTACGCAAAAGGTATTAGCTATGCTAAAAAAATTAGAAAAATATCGCTTAGAACAAAATGTTTTAATCCCCAACGCCGCAGAAAATATAGTGAGGGTTCTTGATGATGTTACGACAAAGAAGACTGCTTAAGAAAGACAAATTTAAAGATAGGCTAAAAATAGTACTGGTTATTCTCGTTATTTTATTGATTGTGTCAATTGGACTTGAATACCTCTATTTTAATTTTGTCCAGGGTACCATCATTAGTCCTTTGGCGAAAACAAAATTATCTAAGTTAATTAGTCTTGAGGATGAGTTAGCTAATAAACACATTTCCTTTTCAAGCGTCGTCGTAAATTCGGACGACTCATACGTAGTTAATTTGATTGATAATGGAGAGGTGATTTTATCCTCAAAAAAAGATATTGGGAGCCAATTGTCCTCTTTACAACTTATGCTTGCTAGGCTTACAATAGAAGGAAAGAAGCTGAAAGTTTTAGATTTTAGGTTTGACAATCCTGTGGTTTCGTTTTAATGCGTATGAGTGAAGGAAAAATAGTTGTTGGCATAGATATTGGAACTTCAAAAATTGTTACTCTGATTGCAAAAGTTGATGAAGAAGTTAATGTTTTGGGAGTTTCGGAATCTCCGGCAAACGGGGTAAGAAAAGGACAAATAGTTGATATTGACGAAGCAGTTCTTTCGATTAATAATTCTTTGGAGGCCGCAGAAAGAATGGCAGGGTATTCCGCTTCACACATCGTCGCTTCGATTGGCGGTAGTCATATCGAGTCGCAAAATTCCCGGGGCGTAGTGGCGGTGGCACATCCGGAAGGAGAAATAACCCCTAATGATTTAAGCAGGGTAATTGATGCCGCTAGGGCAGTTTCTCTTCCTTCCAGCCGCGAAATAATCCATGTACTACCGCGGAGTTATATCGTTGATGGACAAGAAGGAATTAAAGATCCGGTCGGTATGACCGGAGTAAGACTGGAAGTTGATACACACATTATTTCCGCTAACAGCACCTCCATCAGGAATATGGAAAAAGCCTTCTCTGAAGTCGGCGTTGATTTAGACGCAGTAGTTTTTTCAGGTTACGCCAGTTCTTTGGCCGTATTGTCGGAGACGGAAAAAGAATTAGGAGTTGTGCTGGTTGACATCGGAGCTGGAACCACCGACTTGTCTATCTATATCGACGGATCCGTTGCCTATTCTTCAGTAATTCCAATCGGCGCCAGACATATTACTAACGATTTGGCAATTGGGCTAAGAATTTCCCTGGAATCAGCGGAAAAAATAAAACTTTTCTTGTCGAGTCCCACTAAAAAACAATTCAAACTTGAAGAAGAAGAGGCGGAAGAAAAGCAGGAAAAACTCTCAAGCGATGAAGTAGACTTAAGTTCGCTGGCATTAGCGGAGGAACTAAGAAAAGTTTCCAAAAAAACTTTAATTGATGGAATTATTCGGCCAAGATTAAACGAATTGTTTACGATGATTGGTATCGAGATAAAAAAGAGCGGCTTTGGCGGTCAAATACCGTCGGGAGTTGTAATTACGGGGGGTGGAGCCAAGACGGTTGGAATAACTGATGCCGCGAAACGTACATTGGCGATGCCGGTAAGGGTGGCCATTCCCACCAACGTTAAAGGAATAATCGATGAAATTGGCGAGCCGTCATTTGCGACAGTCATTGGTTTAGTGACGTACGGCGGAACAATTGAAATTGCTTCTTCTTTGCCATTTGGTTTTGCAATGCCTAACATTCCCTTTAAATTCAACAGTAAACTTTTTACAAAAGCCATAGCGTTTTTTAAATCCTTCCTGCCCTAAATGTGGGCTTGCAAAATCATTTCCGATTTGTTAGTATGCCCATATAAATTACTATGTTAATTAAACCGCAAACAACCAACTTTGCCAAGATAAGAGTAATGGGAGTTGGTGGCGGTGGAACTAACGCCCTCAATTCCATGATTTCCCAAAGCACCATTCAAGGAGTTGATTTTATCGCGGTGAATACGGACGCGCAATCTCTACTTTTAAACCAAGCCGCCACTAAAATGCAAATCGGAGAAGACTTAACTAAAGGTTTGGGTTCGGGTGGAAATCCGGAAGTTGGAAAGCAAGCGGCAGAAGAATCCTACGAAAAAATTAAAGAACTGCTAGATGGAACCGACATGCTTTTCTTAACCGCTGGAATGGGCGGAGGAACCGGGACAGGCGCGACTCCGATTATTGCTAAAGCGGCCAAAGAAGTAGGCGCTTTAACGGTGGCGGTGGTTACCAAACCGTTTGCCTTTGAGGGGACGAGAAGAATGGTAACTGCCGAAGACGGAATTGAAGAACTTAAAGATAAAGTTGATACTTTAATTGTAATTCCGAACCAAAGAATTTTAGATGTGGTGGATAAAAAATTGTCACTTTTGGAAGCTTTTAAAGTGGCCGATTCGGTTTTAACCCAAGGCGTGCAGGGCATTTCGGATTTAATCACACTGCCGGGCTTAATAAATGTTGATTTTGCCGATGTTAAAACAATCATGTCCAATGCCGGTTCGGCTTTGATGGGAATTGGCACGGGAGTTGGAGAAAACCGAGCCCAAGCTGCCGCCAGAGCCGCAGTTGCGTCTCCGCTTTTGGAAATTTCCATGAGTGGAGCCAGAGGAGTGCTTTTTAATATCATCGGTGGCCCCGATTTAACGATGAACGAAGTTGATGAAGCGGCAAAAATTATCGCGTCAGAAGCGGATCCGGACGCCAACATTATTTTTGGTGCCACCATTGATGAAACCATGCACGACCAACTTAAGATTACGGTGATTGCGACCGGTTTTGATTCAACCCGGCAAACGCTGAAAGAATTTATGACGCCAACTATCAATCGGGTGATGGAACAGTCCCAACAATCAACTCCGATAAATAATGTCGAGCCGCCTGTTCCGATGGAGCCGCCGATCGAAGAGGAAGACGACACCTGGGACATTCCCGCGTTTTTGCGTCAGAAGAATTAGTCCTTCGGACCGCGGGATTTCTCTGCAGCTTAACCCGCATTTTTGAGGCAGAAAAACTAATTTAGATTGATTTAACAAGCTAAATTCTAAGAAATTCTGTCTTGACATATACACCATATTAGTGTAATATATGTATATTAACGCCTCAGCCAGTACCGCAAGGTCCGCTGAGGTTTTTTAATGTTTACTTTCTTTAATTTTAGGTAGATAATATTTCCATATGTCTAAAATTATTCTTTTTATTGATGGCGAAAACTTTATTAATAAAGTTGAAGAAGTTTTAAAAAATGAAGGAATTGATAAAAGTAAAATAGACTTGGCCTCAATAGATGTCAGTAAATTATTAAGAGAAGCGCTTAAGGGTTTTAATATCTCCAGAAAAATATTTTACGCTGCAAAATTACATTCTCATCCTGAAACAAGAAAGAAATCGGAGGAGTTAATCAGCTTTCAGAGAAAACTAAGAAATAATCTTATAAAACATGGTTATGAATTTATAATTGCTGGGAATGTAAGAGCTCAAAAGGTCGGAGAGAAACTTGTTTTTAGAGAAAAGGGAGTTGATGTAAGAATTGCTGTAGATTTAGTTTCTTTAGCTTGTGATGGTGAACTTAAGACAGCCATTCTTTGTAGTTCTGATTCTGACTTACAACCAGCGGTTAGAGAGCTTAAACAAAGAGGAGTTGAAGTTATATATTTGGGTTTTGAGAATAATCCTAATAAAGGACTAGCATATACAACAGACAGAACAGTTCTTCTTAGAAACCCAGAGGTAATTGGAGCCTGTCCTCAATTAGTAAAAAGTTAGTAAGAAAAGAAACTAAAAACTAGGAATGTCTTAGGTATTTTCTTCAAATGCTTTCAGGACTTCGCTGTGGCTTAGCCCGCATTCTTAAGACAAAAAAATTAAACCTCACTTAAGCTCGACCCATAGTTTGACTTTTAGACATTTTTCTGATAGTATCCCTACTTAGTGATTAAATAAGCCCGGACTAATTTGTTGTCCGGAGTTTTGTTTGGTCGCTTAGTATTCATTTGCACTTTGACAAGTTGCGAAAAATGTTCTTTTATTCGTCGAGCTTTGGGCATTAATTAGTTAGTGTCTAGTGCTCGACGAGTAGAAGTTTTAGTATTTAGTAGTTAAGGGAGAAGGACATTTCAAAATCGCGATTCGAGCCAATAAAGCTCTGATCCGCGGTAATCCAATCGTTAGAGAAGAGAGAGTTATCATGGAGGTGAACATCGATAGGGCTTAAGTAAGAACTTGTTTTTTCGGCCACCCATAAACTGGAGATTCCGTTGAAGAAACTTGCATACCTACTTGGTCTGGTCGTTCTGGTCATTGCCGCGGCGGGTTGTACGAGTACTACGGTAGTCGTTACCCCAGCTCCGACCATGGCTCCAGTTCCGACACCGGTGACCATCTACGTCACACCTGCTCCGACCATCCATGTCACACCTGCTCCGACCATGGCGCCAACCGCGTCTCCAACAGAGTCCGGTACGCCGTTCTCGGTGTTTAGCGCCTGGGATATGGCAACTCAGAGCACTTTTAATGCAGACACAGATGCCTTCAATGCCGCGACCACCAACGCAGCGTTTACAGTCGCCGTCGATAAAGCGAAAGCAGATGATGCAGCAGCCGTCAAATGGCTTGGACTCAATCCGCCGATGGCCTGCTACTCTGTCTTTCACGCCGACCTACTGCTTCTGTACAACGCGGACATTCTGCTGATGAACGACTTCATCAATCACAAAAGCCAAGCTGTCGTTGATGCAGACACAGACGCGGAAAACACCATCCTCGATCGTGTAGACGTCGAGCGTGTTACCGCCTCTGCTGCCTGCTCGTAAGCCAACAACTTGCCTCGCGCAAGTATGTAGGTAATAGCAGTAGCTAGGTTAGCGTCCCACCCAATCTTGGAAGTAATTCCAAGGAAGGAGCATTAGGATGTCTCGTTACTTTCAGAGGGGACAAGGTCTCGCGGAATACGCTATGATCCTTGCACTCATCGCCATCGCGGCCGTGTTGGCTTTGCTCTTCCTGAGTCATGCCATCACTTCAGTGTTGAGCACGCTCGGCAAGAGCCTGTAACGTTCACTCACCCAAGCTTGCCTTAACGGCGAGTTCTTCCGTCAAAAGTGAAGGAATCAGTAGATGGGAACACTCCCATTGCTCACCGCCAGTAAGGCCAGCCAGGAAGGCTGTTCACACTGCGGTGGCTCACTATTGGTTAACGACAGTGGAGGGCAACCAATCGCATTTTGCGGTCGGTGCGGATTCCCCTTCGTGGTGCGCAGTAAAGTGAACACTTGTTCACGCGTAACCATCGGAGGCCGGAAGTTCCGTCTCGTGCCCGCCAAGCACCAACGACCGAGCATGTCAAACCATGCAGGTTTGTAATAGGGAGGTGAATCGGACAAAGGGACAAGGTTAAGTTCCCACGGAAGGGAAGTCCTATTCAACGAAGTGAGGTACTCGTGTTCAAGAAATACGGTAGACAACTCGGTCTGCTCGCGGTTTCAATCCTGCTCGTAGCCGGCGCCTTTTCGGCCACATCGGTCGTAGCTCCGGCTCAGGTGCAAGGACACTCAGGCGACGTCGTGGTCACGCAAGCGTGTGCCCCCGTCGGCTGGACAGCTGTAGTCTCGTTGGCGAACAACGTTACCATGGATCGTACCGTCAAAGTGACGACCACGATCCCCGGACAAACGGGCATCACCAACGGTCACTACGACACAACGCACAACTCTGGCGACCTCGTCATCTGGAGCAAGTCCGGCACGACGGTCACCAGCGGTTCAGTCACCCTAACCATCACCTACACTGACCACGGCCAGACGGTTACCGAGTTCACGGAAACGAAGACGCTGCCGACGCCTTCGTGCCCGACACTGCCGGCTAAGCCCATCATCACAGCCGTATGTCAGACGTCACTTCAGAACCCGCCTGACCCGCCCGATTCGACGTACAACGAATTCAATTGGTACATCGTTCTTCCGGGCGTCGTAAAGGGCTACGGCATGGAGTTCTCCACTAACGGAATCAACTGGAGCAGCTCCATCGACTGGTCCAGCCAAAACGATCCCATCGCTGGCGGCGGTTGGGGTGGACCCATGACTACCACCACATATGCCGACAACGGCGGTGATCATTTGTGGGTTCGCTGGACGGATTTCCCCACGGTTGTAACAGGGCCGGTCGTCAACGATCTTGGCCTGTGCAACAAGCCGACTCCTCCTTCGGATCCTGTCGTGAATTGCGGCGGTACTGTCGCATTCACCGGCGTTCCCGAAGGTTGGTATCTGGTTATCGAACCCGGCGACATCCTTGTCACCAAGGGCTTCGATGCCATCCAGCTGAATCCCGGCGTGTACACATACGAATGGCGAGATGCCAAGGCTAACGACATGGTTGGCGGCACCTTCACCATCGGCGTATGTCCGACTCCGACACCCGCACCCACGTGCGTTTCTGTTGGAGCGGCCATAGCTGTCCAAGTCACGCCTCCACCCTGTGCGACTCCGGTTGCGACTCCGCCTGTCACCAGCACCAACGGCACGTCAGGTCCTGACAGCAACTCGGGCTTCCTGCCCATCGCGCTGCTCGTCTCTTTGGCGTTCGCTGGTCTTGGTCTCTTGACTATTCGGACACAGCGCCGTTCTCTGCAGGGCTAATCGCTCTCGCACGCAGGACGTCTATGTCCGATAAGTAGCTCGTAAGGAGTGTGCTCAGCCAAGCATCTGGTATAAAGATCCAATTTTGGATCCACACCAAGCTACCTGATGCTGAGCCTCTCCATTTAGGAGAAAAGAGGACTACTATGTTCAAAAAAACACCCGTTTCGGGAAATCAACTCGCAGTCTAACTGTTGAGAAAGGTCTCGAACCATTTTCGCAACGCACTCAAGTGTTAAAGGCACCGTAAGGTGATAGACTCTAAAGAGTATTTACTGCACGCGCAGTCTTGCTGACTTTTCGTCAGCTACTTTTTTTATTTTATTACCCCATGGTGCCTTTTTTCCTTTTTGGAGAGCTTATTCTTTCGTGGGCTGGGAATATCTTTCTTTAGAGACGCGGATTACCGTTTCGCGGTTTTGGTTTTTACTGATTGGCAAAGGTAAAGTTTGCGCCAAAAATGGCGGGCAAGTAATACTGTCAATAGACAGTTTGGTTAAAATTTGATAATTGCCCAAAGCCAATAAATCTTCCTCTTTAAATCTTTCTCCTAATTCTTTGGCTAAGTAAAAAGCATCCTGCGCCCCGACTATAAAAGAAATTAAGCTTCCGACATTGCCAAAAATCGCCGCCCGGACATCTTCGGGTACCTGCGCCATATATTGGTTTGCCATGATTAAATCTAAGCGGTATTTTCTGGCTTCAGACAAAATCTTAATAAAAGAATTAGTGGCAAAGTTTTGGAATTCGTCAACGTAAAGATAAAAATCTTTTCTTTGCTCTTCGGCTAAATCAACCCGGTTCATCGCCGCCAATTGTAATTTTGTAATTATCATCGCGCCTAAAAGCGACGAATTATCTTCTCCTAATTTCCCCTGAGAAAGATTAAGTAGTACAATTTTTCCTTCATTCATAATTTTTTCCAAATCAATGGTGGATTTAGGCGAGCCGATAATATTTCTAACAATATTGGAAGAGATAAATTGGCCGACTTTATTAAGGATTGGCGAAATAGACTCGCTCATCAGCCTTGGTGTCATTGTTTCGAATTCGTTCAGCCAGTAATTCTTTAAAACCGGATCGTTTAACTTAGCAACAACTTTATCCCGGTAACTTTTATCCGTTAATAAACCGGGAACTTCCAAAAAAGTCGAATCGGGAACTTCCAAAAGAGTTAAAATAGTATTTCTTAGAATATATTCAAGTCTTGGTCCCCAGGAATTTCCGTACAACTTTTTAAAAATAGAAACAATGCCGGAAGCAACTAATTCTTTCTGAGTGTTTCCAACCTCCAAAGGGTTAAGATGAAAAGAGCTGGATGAAGAATCGGATGGGTCCAAGTAAATTACGTCATTAATCCGGTGCGATGGGATGTAATCCAAAATTATTTCCGTCAAATCTCCGTGCGGGTCAATAACCGCTACTCCTTCGTCATTTCTAATGTCATTAATCACCATGTTGGCGATGAGTGTTGATTTTCCGGCGCCGGTTTTTCCGATTATATAAGTGTGTTTTCGTCTGTCTTTTCTTTTGATACCAAAATTGGTCAGTTTATTTTTAAATTCGGTAGTGGCAAAAAAATTAATCTCCTGTTTTTCTGCGTCACCCAAACCTTGAGCGATCGGTAAATTTTCCGGCGGCTCGGAAAAAATGGCTTTGGTCCAAGAGAGATTGTGGATTTTAGCGAGCTGTTCTGTTGGAAGATGATAAAGACTGGCAACTTCCGAAATATTTAGAACTTGATTACTCGGTATAAAAGACCTGCTCCTGCTAAGAAGCGCTTTTTCAAATCTTTTGTTTTGCCAAAGATGCGGACGTCTTAGGAAAAAACTGTTACCAATGGGATTATTAAAAATAGAAAATCCATTAATAATATTAAAAAACAAACTGGGATTATCGCTTTTTACTAAAATTCTTATTCCCGTCCTAAAACCGTTTTGACTGATTTTATCGGTAATAATTTTTTTATATTGATTGAGGGGATTTTCTTTGTCCGGATCGGTGCTTTTAAGAATTGCCCCTTGTCCTTTTGCCTGCCAGCCGGTACCGATTGGCACCAGTAAGTATTGGATTACCGCCCTGTCGTCTTTATCCAGTTTTGCCAAAATTCCTAAAATCGAGCTTAATGGATCTACATCTTTAAAATCCTTATAGGTTTTTATGGGGAACAGGGCTCCGTGTTTTAGCTTGAGTCTCCCCTCATAAAGTTGCCCCGGGGAGTTTAAAATATCCGGTAAATAATCCTTGTTTCTGACAATCAGCGCTTTTGGGTACTGGGCGGTTAGCTGACCCTCAATAAAGGTTTGCAGTTTCTGCGGAACTACGATAAAAAAATGGGTTCTTTGCTCAAAAGTGGCAATCTCCAGGCTAATCGGAATTCCACGCTTATAAAAATATAATATCTGGCGTTTTAAGTTAACCAGACTGGAAAGGAATTGAGCCATGGCTTCCGAAGTCTCCTCGGTATTTCTGGGAGTTTTAATTTCCAAAATCACCTTATCGTTTTGCATAGATAAATACTTAATAATATACTACCACTTTAATGATAGCAAAAATCTTTCAATAATGAAAAGAAGTTGAAGTTCATTGTCAAAATTATGCTGGCAAGCTATAATAGAATTTATGTTTAAGCCTGTTGATCCACAAGTCGATTTTCCCAAACTGGAGAATGAATTATTGGAGAAGTGGACCAAAGAAGGACTGCAAAGAAAATATCTTCATCGAAATGATACTTCCAAGACAAGATTTTCCTTTCTAGACGGCCCAATTACCGCCAATAATCCGATGGGCGTCCACCACGCTTGGGGCAGAACTTACAAAGATGTCTGGCAGCGGTTTTACAACATGCGCGGCTTTAAGCAACGCTTTCAAAACGGTTTTGATTGTCAAGGTCTTTGGGTAGAAGTCGAAGTGGAAAAAGAGTTGGGAGTACGAAATAAAAAAGATATCGAAAACCTCGTCGCCGGTGATAAAAAAGCTTCCATTGCTAAATTTGTGCAGCTTTGTAAAGACAGAGTGGGTAAATACAGCGCCATTCAAACCGAACAAAGCAAAAGACTTGGTTACTTTATGGATTGGGACAATTCCTATTACACCATGTCTGACGAAAATAATTACATGATTTGGCATTTCTTAAAAACCTGCAATGAGCGTGGCTGGATTTACAAGGGTACCGACAGCGTGCCATGGTGCCCAAGGTGTGAAACGGCCATTTCCCAACACGAAATGCTCACCGAAGATTATAAAGAATTAACTCACGACTCGATTTTTATCGAATACCCGTTGGCTAATCGAAAAAACACTTATTTACTTGCCTGGACTACCACTCCCTGGACTTTGCCGGGCAATGTAGCAGTGGCTATTGATCCGGCTAAAGATTATGTCGAGGCCGAAGGCGAAATTGCCGGCAATGCTTATATCGTAGTTAAAGAGGCGGCGGAAAGACTTGGTTTAACCGTCAAGAAAACTTTTAAAGGCAAAGAGTTGATAGGTAAGTTGTATGAATCGCCTTTTGATAATCTACCGCGGGTTAAAGAAGCTCTGGGTGATTATAAGCATAAAGTGGTTTCTTCAGATCCGTTAATTTTACCGATTTCGGTTGAAGAAGGAACAGGTATGGTGCATGTTGCTCCGGGGCAGGGAGCAGAGGATTACCGTTTGGGTAAAAAAGAAAAATTGCCGATGATTGCGTTAATCGATGATGAAGCTTTTTATCTAAGTGATATGAACGAGTTTTCCTCGCAAAGCGCCAAAAAACACCCGGAAATAATCATCGAGTTTTTAAAGAAGTCTGATAATTTATTCAAGACCGAGAAATATACCCATCGTTATCCGGCTTGTTGGCGGTGTAAAACAGAATTAGTTTGGAAAGTCACTCAGGAGTGGTATATCGCAATGGACGTTAAGGAAAAGTCCGGTAAGACTCTAAGGGAAGAAATGAAAGATACGGCCAAGATGATAGAGTGGCGGCCGGAATTTGGTTTGGAGCGAGAGTTGGATTGGCTTTCCAACATGAGTGACTGGTTAATCAGCAAAAAAAACCGCTATTGGGGTTTGGCATTGCCGGTTTTTGAATGCGAATGCGGACATTTTGAAGTAATCGGCTCAAAAGAAGAACTGCAAGAGAAAGCCGTGGAAGGTTGGGAGGATTTCGAGGGACATACTCCGCATAAACCGTTTATCGATAGCGTTAAAATCAAATGTCCGGAGTGTCAAAAAGTTGTTAGTAGAGTTAATGATGTTGGTAATGTTTGGTTGGATGCGGGAATCGTAGGATTTTCTACATTAAGCTATACGACTGATAAAAAGTATTGGGAAGAATGGTTCCCGGCAGATTTTATTACGGAGTCTTTCCCCGGACAATTCAAAAACTGGTTTTATTCGATGATTGCGATGTCCACTGTTTTGGAAAAACGAAATTCTTTCAAATTGGTGTTGGGTTACGGTTCGATGCTTGGTGAAGACGGCCGGCCGATGCATAAATCCTGGGGGAATTCAATCGATTTCAATGAGGGAGCGGATAAGATTGGGGTAGATGTGATGCGCTGGATGTTTGTTACCCATAACCCTGAACAGAACTTACTGTTTGGTTATAAAAAGGCTGACGAAACGCGCCGGAAGTTCCACTTGATGCTTTGGAATATCTATAACTTCTTCATTACCTATGCCAACATAGACGGGTATATAGCTGATAGCAAATGGCAGGTAGCAGATAGTGAAAATGCTTTGGATCGATGGATAATCTCACGATTGAATAATACCGTTGATAACGTAACAAAAGGTTTAGAAAAATATGAAATCCAAACCGCCACACTTAGTATTGAAACTTTTGTTAATGATTTATCTTTATGGTATGTCAGGCGAAGTAGAGACAGGATTGGGCCCTCCGCCGAAGATGATAAGGATAAAAAAGCATGTTACCAAACTTTACATCTAGTTCTTATTACTCTAGCTCAATTACTGGCTCCTTTTATCCCATTTATAGCAGAAGAGATTTATACTAATTTAACTTCTCAGGAGTCGGTACATCTTTCTGATTGGCCAAGTTTTGACAAAGAAATGATTAACGTAGGATTGGAAGAGCAAATGTCTAACGGACGGTTAGTGGTTGAATCAGCGCATGCCGTTAGAAAACAAGCCGAAGTGAAAGTCAGAATTCCAATTCGGGAAATGGTTTACGACGGGCCACAAGAGTTATCTGCAGAAGTTTTGGAAATCATCAAAAGTGAGGTCAATGCTTATAATCTAACGTTTGGTAAAAAAGCAGACGCTTACAGAGTTTTAGCTAAGACCAGCGATGATAATTTAGATTTAAATTTTGGTTTGGCGCGTGATATTGTGCGGAAAATTCAGGAAGAAAGAAAAAAATTGCAAACTCAGCCCAATGAAAAAGTAAAGATTACCATTCCCTTCTGGCCAAAAGAGCATGAAGCTTACATTAAAAGAAAAGCGTTGATAAGCATGATTACTGAGGCGGAAGAATTTTCGGTGACAAAAGATGAACAGTAAAGGTTTAGGTATAGATTGGTTTTTGATCATTCCGGTTGGACTTCTCGTTATCATTAGCTTGGTGACTCTCTTTTCTTTAAATTTGGATTTTTTTCGGAGCCAGTTCATTTTTTTAATTGTTTCGCTATTGGCTTTTATTTTCTTCTCGCAAACAAATTATAAAATTCTTGATATTTACAGTAAGCCAATTTACATTGTTTCTTTAATTCTTTTGGTTCTAGTTCTATTTTTGGGGATAGAAAGCAGGGGTTCAATGCGCTGGGTAGAATTTTTAGGTTTAAGGGCCCAATTTTCGGAAATTTTAAAACCTTTTTTGGCAATTAGCTTTGCCAGTTATCTGGCGGGCATAAGAAGTTATAATTTTAGAAGTTTGCTTAACGTTTTTCTGCTGCTTTGTCCAATCGCATTTTTAATCTTTTTTCAGCCGGATTTAGGCAATGCTCTTTTATATTCCTTAGTTGTTTTAGCAACGACTATCTATTTGGGCTTTTCTTTAAAATATTTCACAGGACTTTTCTTGCCCTTATTGGCGGTTTTCCCTTTGGTTTGGAAATTACTGCACGAATATCAAAGGCAAAGAGTGTTGACTTTTCTTGATCCCGGAAAAGATCCTTTAGGGACTTCTTATAACGTTATTCAATCGGTAATTGCAGTCGGTTCAGGCATGCTGATTGGCAGAGGTTTGGGACAGGGAACACAATCCGGTTTAAGATTTTTGCCCGAGCGGCATACTGATTTTATTTTTGCCACCATCTCGGAACAACTGGGGCTTATCGGAGCAATCATCGTGCTAATTTGTTTTGCTTTAATCCTTTATAAAATTTACACAATATTTTTAAATTCTGACGATAAATTTTCTAAAGTTTTTGCCGCCATTATCTTTTTTACTTTCTTAATTCAAATTTTTGTCAATATCGGCATGAACATTGGTATTCTGCCGATTGTGGGTGTAACCCTGCCATTTGTTTCTTATGGTGGAAGTTCACTTCTTTCTAATTTTATCTTCTTAGGTTTTCTTTCGGCGATTAGCAAGGGCAGACGCCAAGAGATCCTAGAAATTAAGTAGGAAATTTGTTATAATTCATAAATCATGAAATACGCAGTCATCAAAACCGGTGGAAAACAATACAAAGTCTCGGAGGGCGACGTTATTGAAATTGACCGGGTTGTGGGTAAAGACGGAAAAATTAGCTTTGCAGAAGTGCTGCTTTTAGTTAATGATGGCAATGTCAAAGTCGGCAAGCCGTTTTTAACAGGCGAAAAAGTAGAAGGAAAAATTTTAGAAGATCTAAGAGGCGAAAAAATCAGAGTTTCCAAGTTTAAATCAAAAGTCAGGTACAGAAGAACAGTTGGGTTTAGGGCAGCACTGACAAAAGTGCAGATTGAAAAAATCGGTGGCGGAAAAGAAAAGGCTGCTAGTAAAAAGTCTTAATTGACCTTCTTTGATATCTTGACAGTTTGTGAAAAGTCAAGTTAAAATAGAGCAGTTTTCACAATTATTATAAGTTATGGCACATACAAAAGCACAGGGAGCAGTAAAAGGAAATCGGGATTCAAGAGCCAAGCGTTTAGGCGTTAAAATTTATGGTGGACATGAGGCGCTGGCCGGAAGCATTTTGGTTAGGCAAAAAGGTACTAACTTTAGAGCCGGAAAAAATGTTTCAATGGGCAAGGATTTCACGCTGTTTGCCCTACAGGCCGGAAAAGTCTTGTTTAAAAAATTAAACGGTAAGAGAGTTATTGAAGTATTAAATGGATAATCAACAACAAATCGTCGAACTGGAAACAAGCCTTTTGCAGGCAAATCCTCTCCAACCAAGAGGGATTATTTCTCCCGATTCACTGCAGGAATTAGTTGATTCAATTAGAGAGCAGGGAATTTTGGAGCCGATTGTGGTAGCCAGAACTCCGGCCGGGTACCAGATAATTGCTGGTGAAAGACGCTGGAGGGCGGCAAAAGTGCTGGGTCTGGAGAAAGTGCCGGTGGTGGTTAAAGAAACAACGCCTCAGGGAATGCTGGAGATGTCGATTGTCGAAAACGTGCAAAGGGAAGACTTGAACCCGATCGAAAGAGCCCAGGCTTACAAAAGGTTAATCGATGAATTTGGATTGGGGACAAATGAAGTCGCCAGAAAAGTCAGCAAAAGCGCGCCGACCGTCTCCAACACAATCCGTTTGTTATCCTTACCAGACGCCATTAAAGACGCTTTAGTGGCCGGAGTTATCACCGAGGGGCACGTTAGGCCATTAATTTCTTTGGGCGATCCAAAGTTAATGCTGGAGTTATTCAAAAAAATCCTAAGGGAAAGTAGCACTGTTCGGGAAACTGAGGAAATGGCCAGGCAGGCCAAAGGGGAAATCCAGCAAAAAGAGCCTAGAACGACCACGCATAAGCTTTGGGTGCCGGAATTAGACGAAATGGCGAAAAAACTTGAACAAAACCAGGGTTTTAGTAGAACTTCTATCTCTCAAACGCGCTCTCAGGCAAAAATTACCATTGTATTAAAAGGAGATGTGGATATAACCGGACCGAAAATTAAAGAAATTTATAGCCTCTTAAGTAGAGAAGTTTAATAAGGATTTTGTATTAACCTCACGCGGTTAAATGGCCAGTAAACAAACAAAGATTTCCCAACGATTTCATCTTTAGTCACAAAACCCCATGTTCTTGAGTCGGAACTTTCCGGCCGGTTATCGCCCAAAACAAAATACTGGTTAGCGGGTACGGTAACGGTTTGTCCTTCATTTAAAAATGCTCCTTCATATGTTTTGACATCTGATTTTAGATAGACACTTTCGTCCAAAAGTTTATCATTAACGTAGACGCTACCGCCTTTAATCATCACTTTATCGCCGGGAACGCCAATTACTCTCTTGATGTAATCTTTGGTTGGGTCCGGTGGCGCAACAAAGACAACGACGTCACCTAAGTTTAAAGTACCAAAGTTAGCATGATAGATTTTGAAATCTTCAAAACCAATTAAATTAGTGATTACATATTCGCCATTATGAAAGTTTGGGTACATGGAATCCCCCTGAACGTTAAACGGGCGGAAAAGAAAGGCGTAGATGACTAAGAAGATTGCCGCGGCGATTAGAAGCGTTTCAACGCCGTCGATTAGAAACGCGTAAATCTTTCTAATCAGTAACATTATTTAATTCTCCCAAGTTCAACTCGCTTTGTCAACCATAGTTATTTATCCTATACTCTTGCATTCTGTTTGAAAATTGCTATAATCCCCCTATGGGATTTAAGGAAGAAGCTCGTCGAGTAGTAAATACCGACGGTATTGGGAAGTATACCGAAGGTGGTGCTAGTTGGGGAACCCCACTTTGCACAGGAATAGCTGTATTAGATGCATCAACTTCTCATTTCGAAACTGCAGTTCTTGAGGGACTTTGTGCTGCCATTTTATATGCAAGTCATCGGTCAGACGTTAAAAAGGGACAACTTACGGCTTTTATTGCCGGCGTGACCAATCAAGATTTCTCAGACAATGCAATTGAAAGATACGGATCACCTATATACACATCATTAACAGGAAGAACGGAGATTCGTAATATAGTTGATTTAGTTGCCTCTATTGGTAATAGTCCAACAGACATAGCACTTAAGGTTGGTGTGTCAATAAATCATGCTCAAGGAAGAAGGTTAACTACTCGGGAAGCGGAAACTTTAAGGAAGGCACAAGCAGTTATAAAAGTGGCTCCTGAGATTTATAAAGGTTTATGCCCCGAAGGAAAAAGGTTAGCAGATAAAATCGATGACATAGTTGATACTTTTGAGAATGATTATTACAGTGACCACGCACGGGTAACAGGAGAGGCCTCGCTTACAATTGGACATACCGTCATCGACCGCTTTTAGAAAGTTTGAGATTATTACTCTTCAATTATATGTTTAAACTACACAAAAGCCACTAATTTGTGCTAAGATTTAGGGGTTAGGACTTGTAGCTCAGCGGTAGACCTGTTTTATTTATATTGTGGACTCTTAGCTCAGCGGTAGAGCGCTGCATTCACATTGCAGATGTCGCAAGTTCGAATCTTGCAGGGTCCACAATGTAATTAAGAAGTCAGAGGTCCGCGCCGCTTTGAAAAAGCTAGTCCCCTTGGGGGAAATCTTGAGTATCAGCGAAATCCAGCGTGAGCAGGGCTCTCAGGTTCACACTAGCTTGGTTTAATGGGTTCAGAGGTTACCGACATTTGTGGACTTTCTCCCGCTAGTAAAAGATGCAACTTAATCTTAACAGGTGTTGATTTCTCCGGTCCTCCTTTGTGGTCAGGGGAAAAATAATCCCATTCTTCCGAATGTACATGATGTTCACCTACAACTTCCATATCAGCTCCAAGCGATGAGGATTGCCTAGCTTTAGTTACAAGTTCAGTAATGGTTTGGAAAGGGAAAGCAAGGTAGTCAATGTCGTAAGAATCTTTATAGCTGGTTTCTACTACAAAGTCTTTTAAATAAAAACGTGCATCATTCGTCAACGGTTCTTCCGAATCTTGATCAGGCTCAAAACGAATGTGCCTAAAAGGTAAGCTGCCTATTAGTTTAGCGTCAGCTTCAGAAATTTCAAGTTGTAAAGCAGTCGGGTTATCTTGAAAAGCTGGGACTTCAATTCCCAGGAGCTCTCTGGCGTGTTGGATCTGTTCTGGCAAGACAAAATAAGGCGCCGATACATACAGACTACCCTCTGTTGTCCCGTCGCTATAGCGTGTGGCAAAAGCGTTGACTTCTTTATACTGCTCAGTCATAGCGCCTAAACTGTACTCAGCAACAGTCCTACGCTCTCCCGCTGGAATAACTTCGCCTGCCGGTATAAACATACTAGCATCTGGATCTCTTCTTGAGTATCCTCGAGATGCCCTTACGTATGTTCCCCAGACAGCTTTCCCGGATGAAGTATCTAGTCCTCCAGGATGATTAGTGTCAACGGTGATGTCCCAATCTCCGTTCTTGAATTTTCCCACTTGTGAGACATCAACGTCGCCAAGGATAGCATGAACCCTGGCAATTACGCGATTAGGATCATCTAATGGTATAGTTTTTTCCTCTCCTTTAATCCGACCGGCTGCATTATCTATAGCAAAGCCTGCCAGCAAACCATCAACAACCGAAGGTAGAAAATTTCTTTCGTCACTCATCACTGTGCGTTATATCACCAAACCCTCTGCCTGTCAAATATCTAGTCTCAGGGTCCGATCCTCCAGTTAGGCCTTGCACATGTAAAAACCTCTATATATAATCTAAGTATGATAGACAAGAAAATGGTTATTAAAATTATTAAGGCGCTTTCATTCTCGCTTTTTGTATTCGGGTTGGCGGGGTGGATATATATTGCGGAAAGTGCTTGGTTTCACCCCTGGACTTTGTCCGAGCCGTTAACGCATTTGCTTCCTTTTCCAAGAGAAGACACTTTTGGCGCAATCTGCTTTGGAACGTCATTTGTGGCCTTTTTCGTTTGGAATCTAATCCGCTACGCAGAAAAGAAGAAATAAACTTTAGAGGCTATTTATTAAATCTTTAATATCTCCGGAGATAATTTGATACGTCTTTTGACTCATCAACTTCTTATCATAAAACCTCATAGTAAGGTAGTACTTGATTTTTTAGAAAATAATTAGCCATAATTAATTATGGCTGAAGATAAGCTGAAAAGTGAGGTTTCCAAAAGCCGTCCCCGGGATGAGAAGGGTCATTTCATTAGTATTCCTGATTTTGGTAGTCTAAAAACTTCACTCGATAAATTCTTTGTAAGTCATACTGGAGATAAGAAACTTTAGGCTTTATCATTAAACATTTTTTGATTATTTGACTTTTCTAGAGCTTGTATTATTATGCATCCGGTCTTAGAAATCAATGGTTCCCTATGTCGCACAATCTACGTTTCATGAATCAACGATTTAGATTTGTTATAAGAATTGAATAATGGTAGAATTGGCCTTGTTATATGACTATTGTGTTTTTGGCGAGGAGGTTTTATCCGCAAATTGGTGGGGTAGAGAAGCATGTTTTGGAAGTTGGCAAGCGATTAGTTAAAAAAGGCCACAAAGTAATCGTCATCACGGAACTCGAAAAAAATACGAATGGTCAAAATTATCACTCTGTCTCCAAGAGCGCCAGGCTTACGGGAAAAGTCGCCGGAATCGAAATTTTCCGGATTAACGCAGGCGCAGACGATTGGTTTAAGAAATTTCGGGTTTGGAAGCAGCTTTGGAAGCTAAAAAGAATAATCATAAGTGCTGACATTATCCATTGTCATGATGTCTTCTTCTGGTACCTTCCCTTCCGGTTTTTATATCCGACTAAAAAAGTCTATACAACTTTCCACGGATATGAAGGAAATAACATTCCAAATACAAAAGCAAAATTAATGCATAAGCTGGCGGAAAAACTTTCTTATGGAAATATTTGTGTCGGAGATTTTTTAAAAAAATGGTATGGCACAAAACCAACTTTTGTAACATACGGAGCAGTCAATTTAAGTGACAGTAAAACTAAAAACTCAAAAACTAATGTTTCTCAGAAAAATAGCGCGATGTTTCTAGGAAGATTGGAGGAGGAGACGGGAATTTTAGAATATTTAAAAGCATTAAATTTCTTGCAAGAAAGACGTATAATCTTGAGCCTAGATGTTTACGGAGACGGAGCCTTAAAATCTGAGTCATTAAATTACTCGAAAACCCACAATTTAAGGGTAAATTTTAAAGGATTCGTTGGCAACGCGAGCAGCTTTATTAAAAATTATGAATATGTTTTTTGTTCAAGGTATCTAGGCATACTTGAGGCGATGGCTTTACAAAAACCTGTCTTCGCACAGTACAATAACGAAATTAAAAGAGATTATTTGCAAATGGCACCTTTTGCTAAATATATATCAATTACCAGCGATGCAGCTTTAATAAGCAATGCGGTAGAAAATTACATGGAAAAGAAAAACCTAGAAGTTACTAGAGCCTATCTTTGGGTAAAAAACGAAACTTGGGAAAAAATGGTTAACCTCTATTTAAGACTTTGGACGTAATCATCTATGCTTAGCATACATCTCCAATACAAAAAAACAAAAGGGATTATATTTTTCAAAACCTTAGAGATAAAAAGATTTATTCGAAGAGTTACAAATAAACCAATATTTAATGTCATCGGAGACAGTCATACTTTATGCTTTCAACATGAGGCATTTATAATTTATCACATAGGCCCAGCTACAGCATACAAATTAAATTTTAAAAAAAGCACAACAAAAAGTAAAAACAAGGTATTAAAGATTTTAAATAAGATATACAGGAATAAACCCCTAAATATAATATTTGTCTTTGGGGAACTTGACGTAAGAATTCATATCAATAAGATTGCTAATGAAAGAAAAATAAGCATAGATCAAATTATACAGGAAACGGTTGCGGAGTACTTTAAATTCCTAGTCTTTGTTAAAAGGAAATACTCTCTTGCAAACATATACGTATTTAACGTTCTCCCTCAAGGAGAAGAAAATAATATATACAATTATCCCTTTTATGCAGATCGAGAAAAAAGGTCTTTAATCGCCAAAAAAATGAATAAAAAATTAAAACAATTCTCAGATATGAATAACTATAAATTCGTGTATATTTACGATAAGCTGATTGACAAAAATAAAGAAAGAATTAGAAGATTTGTGTTTGACGATGTTCACTTTAACAGAAAAATCATGCCTTTTGTTTTAGAATCTTTAAGTAGTAAATAATTACATAAAGGCAAATTAAGAATATAGATACAAAGCTTATAATTTTAGTTAATTGAAAAAGCAGTAAATCTTGATAGTTCATTATTAATTCTCCTTTTCCATTTGGCGTACTAAGAGTAATCACTCCATTTCCGTCAGGTTCTAGTAGAACAGATTTACCATTAAACGTTGCCGTCCAGCCTGGGAAATACAAAGTATTTTCTCTTAATTTTAAGGGTGTTTGTGCGTTTATTTTATAGATGTGTAAAGTTGATGTTCTTTGAAGCTCCTCTACATTTCCGTTTCCGCTCAAGATTTCCAAATGAGACTTCGGAATTTTTGTAAACCATTGTTGTTCTGGATTGACCCATTTTGGCAGAGCATAAATATGTGTATCTCCCCACTGGTAGCTTAAAGATAAATCATTTCTTAAAATAGCGTCGTCAATCGTAGGAATTGTTCTTCTGTTACCCCAATTAAGGATTGTTGTTCCGATAGCTAATAAAATTAAGGCGTATATTATCCATTTCTTTTTTACAATAGTAGCAAGATAGCCGGCCAATAATGATGCGCAGAAAGCAACCGGAATTAAAATCCGTTGTGAACCGCTGTCTTTTATAACCGGTAAATATTTCCAAATAAAACTTGAATATGGTAAAACAAAAAAGATATAAACAAAAAATAATGTTAACCACAACGTAATTATTTTCGTTGCGCTGCCGTCTCTTTTTTTAAGCAAAAGTATTATTAGCGAAACTACGACTAAGACTTGAGCGTAGCCTAGCAAAAACGAAAGTTCTCCTTTTGGTCCTTGAAACAAGAATCCCAACCGCCACGGAGAATACAAGAGATCTTTAATAGTTGGAAAGTAAGGTAAGTAGGAAGACGGGTGCGTTGAGACAAATAGATAAGGGTAATAAATAAGCGATGCGGACCATTGGAAGCAAGCTACAAGCAGTGAAATAAGAATAATGAAAAAAGAATACAAAGCTGTTTCCTTAATTGTTTTTGCAGTGATGTAAGCGTAAAGAATAATAGCGGGAATTAAATATATAGCAACTGCGATATGGCTTAAAATTATTAATCCCAACATTAAGCCTGAAAGTAAAAGATAAACAATTCTTTTTTGGTTAATAAATTTTTGTGTAAAATAAAAAACCAGCGGAATTAACGTGTAAGCCAAAATTTCACCTACCGTAATCCGGAAATGGACGTTAATTAAATGATAGGGCGCAAATAAATAAAATATAGAAATGGTAAAAGCGGTAAGAGCATTTTTAAAATGATTTTTGGTAAAGAAGTACATAAAAACTGCAGAAAAAACAATGTTTAAGGAGAGGAAAACTTTCATACTCGCAACAAAGGAAAGCCCCACAAAATGAAATAAAGAAATTATGTAATAGGGGAGAATGTAATTAAAGGCAAATAGGGGATAGCCATAAGTTGCATTTAAGTCGCCTGCCCAAGTTGGAATAAAATTTCCCTGCGAGAGTAGGCTATAAAATTCCATAGCTCTACGTATATGTAGATTAAAGTCTCCGCTTTCATAAACACCTGTTCTGACGATGCTAATGACTGGCAAAATAGAAATTACGAGTAATAAAACAAATAAATTAATCTTCTTCTTGGGGAAAATAAATTTGTAAAATAATACTCCTCCAAAAACCAGACAAGAGGTAATAACATTTACGATTACCATATGGTACGCGTCGGTCATAATTCTATTTTATACTATATAAATAGTAAGTTGGGAATTTTTGGTAAGACGAAATCAAAGAATATTCTGAAGGAACGCAATTGGAAATTCCCGCATTCTGACAAAACCAGTTAATATCTCCTCCTTTAATAAAAAATTTTGTAATTCCCCGTTTTTTTAGCGTATAAAATGACATGTTATTTTTGTCAAAGATAAAGTTTACATCAATAAATTTAAAATTGGCGTAATAGTAACCGAATATTTTATAGGTTGCAACGTAGTCTTTTGCCGAGATATATTGATTGAATTTGCCTCCAAAATCATAATAACTGGAATTGTCCCTTGATAAAATGCTGGTTAGATAATTATTTTCGTTGGCAATTCCAAAAGCGTAAGGAAGAATTAGAATTTGATTAATAAAATAATATGTAAATAAAATAAAAAGAACTAAGCTTATAAATAATTTAGTCAATTTGAATTTAGAAACTGCATTGTAAATTCCCAACGATGCCAAAAATATCAGTGGAATGTAGAGTCCGATTAAATAACGTCCGTAAATGTATTGCGTTATCAGATAAAAAAGAAACGTTATCAATAAAAAAATGAAAATGTTTAATTTTAGAAACTTCAGGTTATTTCTTAATCTATAAATTATTAGACATATTCCAATAAAAAACAGCGGACTAAAAACATTAATAAGATTTGCAGGATTTAAAAGATACAGGTTAATTCCTAAATAGTGTGATAAACCGTATTGTACGCTTCCTGTGCCGATGTTTGATAGAGAACTAAAAGCGGGGAACAATGGATTACCGGTAAGAATAAAGGTTCTTAAAAACCAAATAAACGATACTCCGATTATGCCTAAACTGAAAACAAGGATATGTTTAATCGTTTGGGTTAAGAATTTATGCCCCACCAAAAGCAAATAAATTATTAAAACCGGAACAAAAATAATTGTCCATAATTTTACTGATAACATTGCGCCTAAAAAAATGCCTGATAAAAAATATTCTTTTGCCGATAATTTTTTGCCCAGTAAAATAGCTAAAGATAATAGTAGGAAGAAAACCCATTGCAAATCTGTATAGACGGAAGAAGTTTCATGGATTATCACCGGTGCTGATGCAAAAAGCAAAGGCGTGTAAAGCGCAAATTTATAGTTCTTAATTCTTGAAAATTCAAATAGAGAAAGTAAAACCAGTAGGTAAAAAGCAAAGTGAATATACCTGGCGGATTCAACCGACCACAAAAAAATACCCGCCATGTAAGACATTTCGGAAAGCATTGGGGCAGCTGAAACATGAAGTTGTTCTTTGGGTGGAATCATGATGGTTTGGTTATTAAGATAAATCCTGGGAAAATCGACATGGTATTGGTCTTCGCGAATTTCGGGATTGACCAATGTAGCAAAAGCTAAAAGAATAAAGAGAGTTATCCATATCCAAATAAATTTATTACTTCGAATTTCCGGCAGTAAATTTTTACAACTTTGAATGAATTCTATAAATAATCTAGGAATGTTTATGAATGGATAGAATGCCAATAAGGATATAAATAAAAAGTAGATTATCAAAATAGCGGGAGTAAGCAGAGAAAAAAAGCCAAGCAATCCAATTCCCGTGCAGAAAAATATATATCCAAGTCCGATATCAATTAAGTAATTAAAGTTGGAAAAGTTAATTTTAAGAAACCGGCGGATTTTTCCACCCAAGAAATATGATATTAGAATCAGTGCCAGCGATAGCAGTAGTCCAATAAAAATTGTGATAAAAACTCGCAAGTCTAGTAAGCCGCCGGCGTAGTCATGTCTAAGGAGTGCTATTTTTGTAAAAAGATTCGCCGGCAAACTAAATAGTAGATTATCCAACATTCCTATGTATTCTAAGCCACAAGATGCTATAATTTCAACCATCATTAGAATATGCAAAAGCCGCGAGCAACATTAATTTGCACAGTGCTCAATGAAGAGTCTTCCATCGCTAATTTTATCGATTCAATAGCTAACCAATCCCTATTGCCAAGCGAAGTGATTATTGTGGATGGCGGAAGTAAAGATAAGACTATTGAAATTATCAGGTATAAAATTGAGCAATATCCAAAGCTAAATCTCAAAGTTATTGTTAAGGATGGTAACCGCTCTGTTGGCAGAAATGAAGCAATTAAAAAAGCTACCTCTGAAATAATTCTACTAAGTGATGCAGGTTGTCTGCTAGATAAAAACTGGGTCAAAAATATTTCTAAACCATTTACCGATAAGAAAATTGGTGTTGTTGCCGGATATTACAAGGGACTAGCAGGGAACAGTTTTCAGAAATCTTTAATTCCTTATGTTTTGGTCATGCCTGATAGAGTTGAGAAGCGTGAATTCTTGCCGGCAACTAGATCCATGGCTTTTCGAAAAAATGTCTGGAAGAGTCTCAAAGGATTTGATGAGAAGCTTTCGCATAACGAAGACTATGCATTTGCTAATAAAATTAAAATGGCAGGCTTTAGAATTTTCTTTGCAAAAAACGCCATCGTTTATTGGCTACCACGCAAGAATATCTTTCAAGCTTTTAAAATGTTCTTCCGTTTTGCCCTCGGCGACATACAAGCGGGCATTTTCCGCGAAAAAGTTCTCTATATTTTTTTAAGATATATTCTAGCGGCTTATCTTTTAGTTTTAAGCTTTATTGAAAAATCTTTACTTCTGAATATATTCTTGATGTTTTGTATAGGTGGATATATTATTTGGTCAATTTGGAAAAACTATAAATATATAAAAAGTCCGCAGGCATTTCTTTATTTGCCTCTACTGCAATTTACATCCGATTTAGCGGTACTTGCGGGTTCGACTTTGGGCCTACTGCAAAAGGTCTCGCTCAAAGCCTTGTTCAATATAATATTTAATAACAAAGGAGTGTCTTTAATAATCCTATTATATATAGTGTCGATGCTATCTGTAATTAGTTATGGAATTCCCAATCCGTTCCATCCTTTTGATTATTTTATGGATGAATGGCATCAGTCGCAATCGGTGCGGGATCTTTTCCGTTACGGCACGCCGAACATGTCAGGAGCAGCCAATGGTTCAATTTTTCAGTTCTTTCTTACGGGATTATATCTAATCCCATTCTACGTATTGCGTATTGTAAATCCATTTGCCATAAAGTCTTCTGTATTAAGCTTATCTACGCAAACAACTTTATTCGAAGTTTTAAGGTTGAATACTCTTTTATTCGCCGTTTTCTCTATAATCTTATTGGCTTATATAGCTAAAAAGTACTTTAAAATTAATCCATTTCTTGTAGCATTTTTATTTGTTTTTAATCCGCTTTGGATAACTTTAAGCAATTACTTTAAATACGATATAGCTTTGCAGTTTTGGTTGCTTTTGGCATTTCTATTTATGCTCCGTTACTCGGATAAACAGAAAATAATAGACTTTGTGCTTGCGGGAATATTTTCTGCGCTTGCATTAGCAACGAAATTAGAGCCGTTTAATTTATTATTTGTTTATATCGTAATATTTTTGTTGTTTACGTCTAATGTAAGAAAAAAAATAAGAATGCTGATTTTAGGCGTCTTAATTTATACCGTTACTTTTCTATTTTTTGGAATCCCGGACATTTTACTAGGAAAGGGAAGTCTCAAAGAATATTTGGTATCTAATTTATCATCTACCCCAAATGTAATTTCAGCTAATTTAAATCTCGGCATGAATTACTGGCAATACTTTATTATAAATTTATATCCGGCAACCTTTGGTAGAGTATTCTATTTTGGTTTCTTAATTTTCTCACTGGTGGGTATAATTTTAACATTAAGGTTGTTGCTGTCGAAAAGAAATAGTTTTAGAGAAATAATTTTTAAACATAAATATGTAGTTGTTTTACTTTTAAGTTTAATATCTTATCTTTTAGGCTTATTCTTATTAAGAACGGGAGCTATCGCGAATAGACTTATTCCTTTGTTGCCCTTTATGGCTTTGGTCACATCTTTAGTAGGGGAGTCAATTTATAAAAAAATCAACAAAAAAAGCCTAAGATATATCTGTCTAATTATTGTCGGAAGTTTACTTTTAATTCAGCTAGTTGAATCATTGTCTTGGAATACTTTAAAAAATAATAATAATCCGAGAGTTACCTCTTCTCTTTGGACCACGCAACATATTAAGCCCGGGACTTTGATAGGAATAGAAAATATTCCGATTTATCAAATGATTCCCGATATTGTCCTGAAAGAGTTTTATTTAAAACAATACAAACAGACAATCAATAATAGATATGCTTATGAAGTGATAAGTAGCAAAACAAAACTTTTCCCTAAAGTAATAATTATAAGTGACGATTATGTAGAAAGTAACTATATGCTTAATTCGGATAAAAAGTTGATTCTAGCGGAGTTGAGCAAGCAAAAGTATAAAAAAATTAAATCCTTTAGCCTTCAATCACCGCCATTCTCCATTTTTAATAGTAGACAAGAATATTATATGTCTGCTTTAATCCAATTACCTGATACTATTTCCATTTATGAAAAGTAATCAAGACATTTCAATCGTTATCCCTTCCTATAATGAAGTGCAAAGTATCGCAGTTCTACTCAAAAGAATTCGGAAAGAACTTCCCTCTTCAGGAATAATTATTGTGGACGATTCAAAACCAACGGAGAACCAGAAGCTGCAAAAAATAGTTAAAGGTAAAGCAAGCATTATTCTTATTTCCAGACTTAAAAAAGAGGGCAGAGGCAGCGCGGTGCTACTTGGTTTTAAACAGGCGTTAAAGAAGAAGAGTATGCGCTATGTTTTCGAAATGGACTCTGATTTGGCCCATGATCCCAAAGAATTTAAGCGATTTTTGCAAAAAAGAGATGAATCCATAGGTCTTATTATTGGCTCAAGATATTTACCGGGTGGGAAAATCATCAATATTGCCCCGAACAGGACAATCATGAGTAGAGTTATTAATAAATTCTTGTATTACTGGCTAGGAATGCATCTTACCGACCACACCAGCGGCTTTAGACTTTATAACCGGAAAGCGGTGGAGTTTTTAACAAATACGAAGATAGAATCAAAAGGGTTTATTGCGCTTTCGGAAACGGCTTACAAATTATTCTTAGCGGGATTTAAGATTGAAGAAGTTCCTATCACTTGGAATTTTCGGATCTACGGTAAATCAAATGTTAACCTTAGAGAGCTATTTAATTCTCTGACATTTGTAATCAAAATGAGGGCGAGAGCTAATTAGATAACTTCAAGTTTTGGTAAGGGGAAGATAAAATGTCCTCCATTATCTAAGTATCTTTTTTCTCTCTTTAAAAACTCTTTTTTAAAAAACCAAGGCAGAACCAGCATGTAATCGGGCTTATCTTTTCTTGCCTCTGCCTCAGAAATAATTGGGATACCTACGGAGGCAATTATTTTGCCCCATTTCTCTGGATTTCTTTCGACAGCCTTTTTTATCAACTTATTGTTTAACTTAAAGTATTGTAGTAGGGTATTGCCTCTGGTTGATGCGCCATAAAGATAAACTAATTTCCCTAGTTTATTTTGTTCCTTAATAAAGTTTAAGATATTTTCTTTATTATCTTTAATTCGTTTGGCAAAATCCAGATAGACTTTCTTATTATTTAATTTAAGTCTTTTTTCGTATTTTTCCATTTTCAATACGGCTTTTGTTTTTCTTCTTTGTCTTTTACAGGCGATATAGGTCCGAAAACTGCCGCCATTAAGCTCGCGTTCTTCCAGATCAAAAACTTCCAAATCATGTTTTGCCAGCAAATTGTTTAGAGATAACAGAGAATAGTATTCCAAATGCTCATGGACAATATTGTCGAAAGCATTCTGTTGTAGCATTCCCACTAAATAGTTCTGTTGGATTATAAAGATGCCATTATCTTTCATGATTTTCTTAACGTCCTCAACAAACTTGTTCGGATTTTCCATATCATAAAAGCAGGAAATCGCAGTAACTATATCTGCCTTTTTGTCCTTCAATATCTTTTGATAAGAATTATAGTTAAAGAAATCATTCACGACTTTGTCGGAATGTTTTTTAGCTTCTTTGGCGAACTTAGTGATTGGCTCAACCGCTACCCGAAAGATATTCTTAGGATAGTTTCTGAGTAACGTTCCGTCATTTGCTCCGATATCAACTACAACTAGATCTTTATTTTTCTTAGTCATTCTTTTTAAAGCTTTTTGAACAATTTCTTTAAGCTCATCCTGCATCGTTTGATTAATGCCTGATTTGTAGCCATAGCGCTCTGTGTATAAATATTTCTGCGGAGTTGTGTATTCTAACTGCACTAAAAAGCATTGCTTACAGAGCATTAATCTTAGGGGAAATGATTTCGGTTTGCGGTTTGTTTTAACAAAATCTGAGAGATATTGATTTCCTAAAGAAATAATTTCAATTAGGTTTTTGGAATTACAAGACCGGCAATTTTTAATTTTCATCTAAAGCTTAAGGCAGTGATACATTATAATCTGTGAATTGTCCGCATTTCAAGTAGCTTTTATCGATAGGGGTGGAAAAGTAGCGGGATTTATGTCAGAATTAAAACATGATTGTTACAAATCCTCCGATTAGCGGTTTGAAAATAATTACCCCTGATAAGTTCGCAGATAACCGGGGATACTTTCTTAAATCATTTGAGAAAAAAGCTTTTTTAGAGCAGGGGATTGATTTTGAAATTGTTCAGGTAAATCACTCTTTCAATCTAGTCAAGGGAACGCTTAGGGGAATGCATTTTCAAGTCGAGCCATTTGCTCAAGCAAAGCTTATTTTTTGCCAAAAAGGCCGGGTGTTTGATGTTGCTATAGATTTGCAAAAAGATTCACCTACTTATAAAAAATGGTATGGCTTGGAGCTTTCGGAAGAAAATAAGCAAATTTTATACATACCGAAGGGTTTTGCTCACGGTTTTCAAACCCTTGAGGATAATACGGAAGTAATCTATTATATTTCAAACGAATATTCCAAAGAGCACGAATCAGGCGTTAAATGGGATGATCCGGCTTTTGGTATCAATTGGCCATTGGAGCCAACCGTTATCGCCGATAAGGATAAGAACTGGCCAACATTTCAAGGTTAGAGCCGCCGCAAGTCTTCATTTTTTCTTGGATTTTGTTTAGCTTTGGTTTGAAGTATAATACAAAGCATGGGATACTCAAAAAAAGCGGTTAAAGGTATTGGCTGGGCCGGTTTTTTGCAAATCGCCTTAAAAGGAAGCGCTTTGCTAAAATTTGTAATTATCGCTAAATTTCTAACCCCCGTAGAGCTAGGCATCTTCGGAATTGCCCTACTGACAATCGGTTTTTTTCAGGCAATTACAGAAACTGGGATTTCTGCATATTTAGTACAGGTAGAAAAAGAAGAAGAAAAATATATCTCCCCTGCTTGGCTTTTGTCCATGGGTAGGGGAGTCTTATTATTTTTACTAACCGTAATCGTTGCTTATCCAATCAGCCTTTTCTTTAACGCTAAAACAGCTTTCGTAGTCATTTTGGTCGCGGGTTTAATACCTCTTTTTAGTGGTTTAGAAAACCCATCGATTGCGAAGTTTCAACGCAATTTAGATTTTCATAAAGACTTCTTATTTAGATTCTTAATTTCAGTTTTTGACTTTTTGGCAGCTGCCGCATTGGTAATTATTTTCAGAAGCTCTTTAGCGCTAGTTACGGCAGTAGTATTTACAACATTATTTGAAACTATTTTATCTTTTGTCTTCATAAGACCTAGACCCAAATTAATGTTTAGAACAAAGGAACTAAAAGAACTGTTCCATTTCGGAAAATGGTTGACTTTAATTAGTGGACTAAATTATTTTGTGGAGCAGGCAGACAGTATTGTTGTCGGAAAAATTTTGGGAGTTGGTAGTTTGGGTATTTACGAGCTGGCGCAAAAGTTCTCTCTGCAAATTATGATTGATGCGGGTGGTGTTTTTTCAAAAGTTACTTTTCCCCTATTCGCCAGAATTAAGGGCGATAGTAAACGAACAGGTCGGGCGCTACGGATGATTTTACTGTTGGTGTCTTTGCTCTTTGGATCGATGACAATTATTATATTTGTTTTTTCAAAAGATATACTAACAGTTTTTGCAGGAACTAAATGGTTAAGCGCTGATATTCCTCTTAAAATATTTTCCCTAAGTGGTTTAGTGACTGCATTTATGGCCATTATTACATCCCTGTTTCTTGCTCACGCCAGGCAGGATATTACGGCAAAAATTTTAATCGCCAGATTGTTTATTCTAGCAGTTCTAATAGTTCCTGCCTCTTTGTATTTTGGAATAATTGGTACCAGCGCCGTTTCTTTAATAAGCTATCTACTAGTGTTGCCTTTAGCAGGATTAGGACTTAAGCAAATATTAAAAAAGAAATGAAAATTGCAGTTTTTTATTACATCAAATTTAGTGGTGCAAAAAGAGTCGTTCAGGAGCACGTAAAAGGGTTAAAAGAACATGGACACATGGTAGATGTTTATACAATTTCTTCTGATATGGATATTTTCGATCCTGCTAAGTTCTCGGATAATAAATATTTATATAATTTTAATCCTACAACTTTCAATTTCCCTATTTTGAAAAGAGTAAAAGCGGATTTTATCGATACGTTTCTAACGTTAAGACTATTGCATAAAAAAATTGCCAGAGATATAGATTCCAGAAAATACGACATTGTTCTGGTCCACACAGATATCAATACTCAAGCGCCATTTCTATTACGCTATCTTAAAACAAAAAATGTTTATTATTGCTTGGAGCCATTAAGAAACGCTTATGAATACTCATTAAGGCTTAAAGATAAACCTTCGTTATTAAATAAACTTTACGAAAATCTAAATAGGTGGATCAGAAAAAATATTGACAGGAAAAACGTTCTTGCTGCAAAAGCGATTCTGACACTTTCATTGTTTGCCAGAGAAAGAATAATTGCCGCTTATGATTTATATCCGAAAATATCGTACTTGGGAGTAGATGAATCTGTATTCAAGCCGCTAAAAGTAAAAAAGAGAAATCAAGTACTTTTTGTGGCGGAAAAATATCCAATCTACGGTTATGATCTGGCTCAGAAAGCAATCAATTTAATTCCGGCTGCAATCCGCCCGCAGCTTAAAATAGTTTCCTGGAAAAAGAAAAACGGTGATCGTTTGTCTGATAAAGAACTGGCCGTGCTTTACAATGAATCGTTAGTGACGCTTTCTTTAAGCCGGTTTGATACTTTTGGTTTAGTGCCGTTGGAATCAATGGCTTGTGGGGTTCCGGTCATTGCCCTAAATGTCGCCGGATATAGAGAAACGATTATTAACAAAAAGACAGGTTATCTGGTTGACTTTGCTGTAAGTGAAATAGCCGAGAAAATAATATTTCTTATTCAAAACGAAAAAACCCGGGAAGAAATGAGTAAGAACGGAAGGAAATGGGTCGAAGATAATTGGACCTGGAAAAGACAGGTAAAAATTTTAAATGAGATTATTATTCAAATAGCAAAAAACAAATGAAAGTTTCGATAATAGTCGTTAATTACAGGGTGAAAGAGAAACTTTTTACGTGCTTAAAATCTATCTATGATTCCAAACCAAAAACTGAATTTGAGATTATTGTCGTGGATAACGGTGATAAAGATAATCTGAGAGGTTCTCTTAAAAAAGTATTTCCTAAAGTCATTTATGTCAAAAGCTCCAAGAATTTAGGTTATGGCGGCGGAAATAATCTGGGAGCAAAATACGCCAAGGGAAAATATTTATTTTTCTTAAATCCCGACACTTTAGTATTTAAAGATACTGTTGACGCGCTTTGCAGTTTCTTAGACAAAAATCCAAAGGCCGGAATAATTTCGCCTCTTTTAATTGATAAAAATAATATTCCGTTCACTCTTCAAGGAACTGATGTTCTAACGCCAGTCAAAGCGCTAGTTGTTTTATCATTCCTAAATAAATTATTCCCCAATAACCCGGTTTCTAAAAAATATTGGTTAAAGGATTGGGATCATCAACGAGATAAGCAGGTAGAAGTGAGTCCCGGAACGGCCCTGATGATACGCAGAGATTTATTTAACCTAGTAAAGGGTTTTGATGAGGAGTTCTTTTTGTATTTTGAAGAGGATGATTTAGCGAAAAGAGTTAAGGCTCAAGGATACAAAATATTCATTACGTCTAGGTCGAAAATATATCACGAGGTCGGCGCCAGTACTAAACAGCTTAAGAATACGCAGAAAATATTTTCACAGAGCAGATTCAAGTATTTTAGAAAGCATTACGGGATTATAAAAGCATTATTGGTAGAAACTTTTTTAGGAATTACCAAGCAAGCTTTATTTATTGCTCTGGTTTTGGCGCTTGCTCTACTACTTAGAGTTTATAACTTATCTAACGGGATGACTTTTATCGGTGACCAGGGTTGGTTTTATTTGTCGGCGAGAGATCTATTAGTCAGCGGTCAGATTCCGTTGGTCGGGATTACTTCAAGCCACGTTTGGCTGCATCAAGGGCCACTCTGGACTTATATGCTCGCGGTAGTTTTTCCCTTATTCAAGTTTAATCCTCTTGCGGGTGGATACTTAACGGCATTTTTCGGGGTGGTATCTGCAGTTTTAATGTATAAAGTAGGCTCCGAGTTATTTTCAAAGAAAATAGGGTTGGTTGCTGCGTTATTATATGCCACATCGCCATTAATTGTTCTGTTTGACCGGATGCCATTCGATCCCAGCCCAATCCCATTTTTCACGATTTTGTATTTTTATGCAATTTATAAATGGATAAAAGGGAATCTTAATTATTTCCCGTTGATTATGTTTTTTGCTGCAATTCTTTATAACTTAGAACTTGCAACATTTACTTTAGTATTTCCGTTAGTATTACTTCTTGGCTATGGATTATTTAAAAAGGAGAAATGGGTTATTAATTTATTAACAAAGAAAACAATTTTCATGTCGTTTCTACTATCCCTGATAGTTATGCTTCCAGTAATAATTTATGATTTTTCCCATGGATTCAAACAAACAATCGTCTTTGTTGGCTGGACATTGTATAAACCGGTTAGCTTCTTATTCCATCCTTCATCCGGAAATGTAATCGCCAATTATAAAACTGTTTTTGAATTCGGTATTGTCAATTTACAAAAATTACTGTTCGCTCCAAGTTCTCCAGTCGCTTTAATTCTTTTGTTGGGAGGGATAATTTGTATATGTTTTCAGACTTACAGGAAGAGGTGCTTGGAAGACAGCGAATTTTTACTCCTGATGTTTCTCGTAATCTCACTAACCGGAATTGTAATTAATCAAACACCTTCCGATGCGTATCTGCCAGTTGTTTTTCCATTTGTTATTTTTACAGTGGCAATTTTCTTTTCAAAATTATTTAGCAATAAGTTTTTAACTCTTACGGTTATATTGCTGCTAGTATTAGTTGTGGAAGTTAATTCTTTTCAAGTTTTTCGAAATGACTCAACACCCGAATTTAAAAATAGGTTAAATGCTACTGACGAAATCATCCAGCTTTCTAACAACAAACCATACAATTTAATTGGCAAAGGAGAGGGAAGTCAATTTGCCAGTTTTACTATGAACTATCAGTATCTTCTATGGTGGAAAGGTCATCCGGTGGCAGATAAAAATGTCAAAACAAAAATAATTGTGTCAGAGTCGGCAAAAGGAATTATAATAAAAGAGCAATGATTAGCGTTATCATTTTAACTAAAAACGAGGAAGAAAATATTCTGGATTGTCTGGAAACTGTCGCTTGGGCAGATGAGATAATAATTCTTGACGATAACTCAGAAGACCGGACAGCCGAAATAGCCGAGAGCCTAAAGCTTAAGCACTTAAAAATTCTGCAAAAAGCAATGGAGGAGGATTTTTCTAAACAAAGAAATTACGCTTTATCCCGCGCCACCAATGAGTGGGTATTGTTTATAGACGCTGATGAAAGAGTCTCCCCTAAGCTAAGGCAAGAAATCAACGATTTTATTATTGAAGAGAAAAATAAACCGTTATTTAACGGGATGTATGTTGTTAGAAAGGATTTTCTCTGGGGAAAATTATTAAAGCACGGTGAAACCGGAAAGATAAAATTGCTAAGGCTGGCGAGGAAGAAGGCCGGAGCGTGGTATGGTAAAGTCCATGAGCAGTGGGTAGTAGAAGGGGAGACGGATACATTTGAAAATCACTTAATACATTATCCTCACCCAACAATCTCGGAATTTTTGTCAGAAATAAACTTCTATACAACTATTAGAGCCAAGGAGCTTTTAGAAGCGCATGAGAAAGCATCAGTTCTCAAAATAATTTTTTACCCGAAAGCAAAATTTATACAAAATTATTTTTTCAGGTTAGGTTTCTTGGACGGAATACCAGGTATGGTGCAGGCAATTTTAATGAGTTTCCATTCCTTTTTGGTAAGAGCTAAATTATGGACTTATTCAGACAAAGATTAGCTAAATGGTCAAAGGAGAATTGGTTACTTCTAGCTATTTTTCTACTGGGACTATTCCTAAGACTATTAGGATTAATTAATATTAAGCTAGCAGGGGATAATCTCTTGCACTGGAAGATAGCCGGCGATATTGTCACGAAGGGAATTTTCCCGTTGCTTGGCCCGCGAGCCAGTTTAACCGGAAATTTTAATCTTGGGCCACTTTATTATTATTTATTAGCAATCCCCTATTGGCTTGGAAGAGGGGACTTTAGGGTGGACATAATTTTTTTTGCGGTTTTGAATTCCCTATCGATTCCTTTGTTGTATTTAACCGCAAAGCGCTGGTTTTCTAAAGAGCAGTCATTAAAAATCTCCTTACTTTTTACAGTAAGCGCTTACTTTATCCAGATTCAAAGTTTTCCCTGGAATCCTTACATCCTGCCGTTTTTCATAATACTTTGTTTATATTTCATCAATAAAACGCGTCAGGAAAAGTTACACAATTTTATTTTTCTGACCATCAGCTATGCTATCTGTTTGCAGTTACATGCGACCACAATATTTTTGCTTCCGGTGTTTTTATATTTACTGCCGGTACGAAAAATTCCAGCGAAATATTATTTGTTGGCGCTTTGTGTCTTACTGGCCGTTAATTTTCCTTGGATTTGGGTAAATTTGACCACCAACTTTAGTCAAATTCATGCAGCTATTTTAATTCTTACTCAAGGAAAAGTAGAACAGTGTTCTTTCGTTGGTTGGCTAGCTAACCATGGGAATGGAGAAAGATGTTTTTGGTATTTCCGCAATACTTTACTTGCGTTCCGTTTTTTAACAGTTAGCCTTTTTGGCTTAAATAGCATTCCACTGGCTTTAATAAGCTTATTTGTTATTGCGTATTACTTTATTCGAACAAAACTTAAAGAGAACCGCTATTTATTTGTCTGGTTTTTGATTCCGCTCTTCCTTTTTCTTTTTTATTCCAATGATATCTATTTACATTATTTTTTAATACTTACTCCTGTGCCATTTTTCCTGTTTGTAATATTCTTAAGTAAAATTGAAAATCTAGGCAAGCGCTGGACTATTTTTGCCAACGTGGTGTTTGTTTTCGTAATCTTAATGAATTTAATGCAGTATTTTTGGTCGTTGCAGTTTATTAGAGGATAAGATGAAAAAAATCGCACTCTTAACGTATATAATATTTGTCATTATCGTACTGATTCTCTATCTAAATTATTTATTGTGTAGAGGAGGAATATGTTTGCCTTAGCTATTTTAATTGGTATTTATTCATATCTTATTTTCTTCTTGGGAATATCTAGTTTATTCTATAAACTTCCTGTTTTAATAATCACCCTCGTTTATTTCTCAATGCTGGCAATTTTCTATCGAGAGAAACTTAAGTATCTATTCAAAATACCAAGCCTCAAGAAATTATTTCTATGGTTTAAGAAAAATAAGCTGTTTAGTTGTGTTGCTTTGATAATTTTAATTCAAGTGCTAATTAATTTAATCGGAGTGTTTGGGCCGGAAATTTCTTATGATAGCCTTTGGTATCATCTAACTCTTCCCAAACTGTATATCTTTGACCACCGGATTATTTATATCCCGGGAGTAAAAATGGCCTACTCGGTAATGCCGAAATTAACGGAAATGCTTTATACTGCGGCGCTAATCTTAGCTAATGATTCATTGGCTAAACTAATTCATTTCGCTTTTGGAATACTGATACTGATAGCGATATATAAAATTGCACGGAAATTTATGTCTAAAGAATTCTCTATACTTGCCTCCGCGATTTTTTACGCTAATTTGGTCGTTGGTTGGGAGACGATTACCGCCTACGTTGATTTATCCAGAGGCTTTTTCGAATTGTTGGCGATTTGGGGGTTTTTAAATTGGTTCGAAAGTAAGAAGCGGAAGTGGTTAATTATTTCAGGAATAATTTTAGGGTTAGCCGTAACGGCTAAATTGGTGGCTGCATTTTCACTGCTGATATTTTTAGCCTTATTTATATACAAAAAATTTATGCAAAAAGAGCAATGGTTAGAAGTAGCGAAGAACTATTTACTTTTTTGCGTTTTGACATTTATTATTCCTTTGCCATGGTTTATCTTTTCCTACATTAATACCGGAAATCCACTCTATCCATACTTAAGTCAAGTTCAGCTGGATTCTTCCTCAACTTTCTCATTTATTTCTTTACCAAATATTATGTCAATCGCATCCGACGCTTATAATTTCTTTTTAAGACTTAATGACCCGATATCGCCGGTCTATTTAATTGTTTTACCGTTATTTATTCTAGGGTTTAAAAAATTTAATTTTAAGATTAAAACCTTATCGATTTATTCAATCCTTGCCTTAATAATTTGGTATTTAACCGAACAAGTCAGAGGAGGAAGATTTATTTTGCCGTATCTACCCGTTTTTTCGATTCTGGCGGCATACGTAATCAGTAGGATTGGAACAAAGCGTCTAAAAATATTTCTTGTGGGCGTTGTTATCTTGGTCAGCTTAATTTCTGTAGGTTACAGAAGTATTGCTAATGCTAAGTTTGTGCCGGTGATTTTAGGAAGAGAGACAAAAGCGGAATTCTTGACAAAGTATTTAAATTTTTCCTTCGGTGATTTTTACGATACTGATAATTACTTTGCAAGCCATTTAACTAAAAACGATACGGTTCTTTTATATGGTTTTAATAAACTTTATTACGTTAATTTTAATTATATTGATTCGACTTGGGTTAAAAAAGGTGATAAGTTCAATTACATTGCCGTGCAATCCGGGATTATTCCGGCAAGATTTTCCGATTGGCAGCAAATTTACTATAATAAGTTAACGAAAGTTAGGTTATATATCAAAGAAGGCAAACAATGGGTTTACTAAAATTATCATTCATCATTTTCCTCTTGGCTTTTCCGGTCGCCGAAGTCGGCCGCATTCAGCTACTAAATGGCGTGGCGTTTTCTCTGAATGATATTTTGCTTGTTGGGGTTATTTTAGTTTGGTTTATAAACCACATTCTGAAGAAAAGAAAGTTCACTTTTGGGAAATTAAGTAAACCAATCATTGTCTTTTCCGTTATCGGTTTAATCTCATTACTAATTAATTTCCCGAACTTAGGTGCAACGAACTTAGCGATTTCAGCACTTTATCTTGTCAGGTGGATAGCGTACGGGTTAATTTATGTAATAGTTTCTAAATTCGACGTAAAGTTTAAAAATAGAATTTCTTACCTACTGCTTTTTTCCGGCTTGATGGTTATTGTTTTGGGGTATCTGCAATTTTTCTTTTATCCAAGCCTAAGAAACCTTTACTATTTAGGCTGGGACGAGCATCTGTACAGGATGTTTAGTAGCTTCTTGGACCCAAATTTCGCCGGAGCATTTTTTGTTTTCTATTTCTTGTTCTCTCTAAGTTTTGTCTATAAATATTTCCAGAAAAAAAATCGCTTGAAAACTTTAATATCTCTTGGTATTTCTACGGTTACTTTAATTGCTATTTACCTAACTTATTCTCGCAGCGCTCTAATAATGCTAATCGCTTCAGTTGCCACTTTCTTAATTATCAAAGGCCAAAAGAAATTAATCGCGGTTTGTCTAATTGGAATTATTGCAATCATTTTCCTTTTGCCAAAAAGTTTTTCTACTGAAGGTACAAATTTCTTCAGACAGACTTCAAGCCTTGAAAGGTTAGATTCTTTGCAGACGGGGTTCAAGATTTTTCAGCAAAGCCCGATTCTTGGGGTTGGATTCAACGCCTATCGCTACGCGCAACATAAAAATGGCTTAAGTAACGCTTATTGGCAAATTACACATTCCGGAGCGGGAACAGACAATGGCTTTTTGTTTATTTTGACGACCGCTGGAGTTGTTGGGTTTTTTGCTTTCATTTACTTACTGTTTAAGATTTTTTCATTGGCAAAAAATAATCTTCAGAAGAATATTTATGCGGTTGTGCTGTTCTGTGGGCTGGCAGGATTGATTATAGATGGATTTTTCGTCAACAGTCTATTTTACGTTTTGATTCTTGAGTGGATTTGGGTATTGAGTGCGCTTACTGAGAAAAGTTAACTTTTAAATCCTTCTCCGCTTTATTTCCCGCCTGGTCAACTGCTACGATTTTAATTTGATTGTCGCCATTTTGCAGGGGAAGCGTGTAGGAAAAATTATTGCCGTCGTCAACCACAGCCCAGAAACCATTCACAGTAACGCTTACGCCGGCATCGGTTTTGCCGGTGACATTAATGGTATTTCCGGTATTCACTTGGTTTTTGTTAAATCCCTGTCCATCCGAAGGTGAGGAAACATCCAAGGTGGGCGGCGAGTTTTTTAAGGTAACGTCAATCGTGTCGGAAAAATCACTTTGTTTATTGTTAGTCTCTGCCTTGGCTTTTATCTGGTTGTCGCCACTGGTCAAATTTTCGCTAAAAACAAAATTACCGTTTTCATCGGCATTAACTTGGTCAACATTGCTGCTATTTACGTAGAGGAGCACTTGATAGCCCTTGGATGATCGTCCGGAAATAACAATTTGAGCGCTATTGGTGGCTTGCGGCAGGGGATTGAGAATTGGCGTTGCCACATAATTTATTTGGTTTCCGTTTTGCGTGGTTGCCTGGTTTTTATTGCCGGAAATAAACAGACTGAAGTTGACTAAAGCATCAATCCCGAACCGGAATAGCAAAAATAAGATTATCAAAATGCCGATAATACTTAAAATCATCGTCCGCTTGGTCTTTTTCTCAAAATTCTTGTTTAATCTCGACCTTCTCATTTGTTCTACCGTTTATTCTATCAATCTCTCAAACCCTAATCAAGCAGAGGACCCAATGTCTATTTTTCTTTCGTCGCAGGTTGAGTAGACTCTGGAGTAATAGTCGTGCCTTCTGGAGATACTCCTATCATTTCAAAATATTCACTTCTTGCACTTTCTGCATTAGTTCTCATAAATTCCCTGTCATTTAAAAAAGTTGGATAATCGTGTCCGTTAACTTCTCTATCTACTTCTTGTCCTTCTCCTAATGCTTCCGTTTGAACGGGAATACTTTCTCCTTCAGGGGTTACAACTGAGACTTTAATGTCACGATACCAACCAAAATCAATTAATTCCCAATTTCTAACTAGCTCTCGTTGGAGCGGATTGAGCATAAAAATCATGCCTGTAACTTCATTGTCGGGATCAGGCCTTATTGTATAACTAACGAAATCGGGAGGACAGGCATTATCAAGCAATGTTCTTACTGAAACTGGAGCTGGAGCAGATGCTAAAACTACATTGGGAACTTGATCTATTCTCTGAACGCAAAGCCCCCAACCTTTTAAAGTTGCAGGTGAGCCAACTAATCCCTGTGCGCCGGTAATTTCTTCCATCATTTGCGTATCTCTATTAGCTCCGTATCCAAAATATGGTATTAGTTCTTCGTTCATAAGCAAATTATATCATACTTAGTCAAAATTTGAGCCGAAGGTGGTGCATGCTGCGCTTCGCGCCCAGTATCGCACTCCGTTTGAGATTTCCCCCAAGGGGACTAGCTTCAGAGAAGCGGCGCTTCTCATCCCACTTTGAGCCGAAGGTGGGATTCGAACCCACGACTTACTCTTTACGAAAGAGTTACTCTACCAGCTGAGTTACTTCGGCGCTACCTTATTTTATGAAATTATGTCCTAAAGAGCAAGATTGGGGTTAAACGCGGATTTTGCGTTTGCGTGCTACTTTCAATTGTAAAAGAGATTTGGCCAGCTCGGCGTTGGCAACCCGGAAGTCTTCTTCGGTTGTTTTTTCTTTCATCGCTTTTTGCGCCCGTTCTTTAGCTTCTTCGACTTTGGCAATTTCGATATCATCAGCGTGTACAGCATAGTCGGCCAAAACATTCACATGATTATTGGCAATTTCTAAAAATCCACCGGTAATGGCAAATAAATCGGTTTGCGCGCCCTTTCTAATTACCATTTCGCCGGGGGCAACTTTGGTTAATAAATTAACGTGGTTGGGAAGTATGGAAATCTCACCGTCAACAGTAGGCAGCGTAATTTCATCGACTTCCTCGGAAAGAACTACTTTGATTGGGGTAATAATGTCTAAAGCCAGTTTCATTTTGCGTTTTTAACCGCCTCTTCAATTGTTCCTACCATAAAGAAGGCCTGTTCGGGAAGTTTATCGTGTTTGCCTTCCAAGATTTCCTTAAAACCCCTAACCGTATCTTCGGTTTTAACGTATTTTCCAGGAGTTCCGGTAAAGACTTCGGCGACAAACATTGGCTGGCTTAAGAATTTTTGGATTTTTCTAGCCCTTGCAACGGTCAATTTATCTTCGTCGGACAGCTCGTCAATACCTAAGATGGCAATGATATCCTGCAAGTCTTTGTACTTTTGTAGCACCTTTTGGACGCCTCTGGCGACCTCGTAGTGGTCTTTACCGACGATATTCGGGTCTAATATCCTCGAGGTTGAATTAAGAGGATCTACGGCCGGATAAATACCTTGTTCGGCAATTGATCTCTCTAAAGCAATGGTTGCGTCTAAATGCGCAAAGACGGTGACCGGCGCCGGGTCGGTATAGTCGTCAGCCGGAACATAGACTGCTTGCACCGAAGTAATTGAGCCATGCTTAGTGGAAGTGATTCTTTCCTGGACTTCTCCCATTTCCGAAGAAAGGGTTGGTTGGTATCCGACAGCCGATGGCATTCTACCTAAAAGGGCCGATACCTCGGAGCCGGCTTGGGCAAAGCGGAAAATGTTATCGATAAAAAGTAAGACGTCTTCATGTTTAACATCTCTAAAGTACTCGGCCATGGTTAATGCGGTTAAAGCGACTCTCAATCTATTTGCAGGCGGCTCATTCATTTGGCCAAAGACCATAACGGTTTTATCTAAGACCTTAGCTTCCTTCATTTCAATCCATAAATCATTTCCCTCTCTGGTTCTTTCTCCGACTCCGGCAAAAACCGAGTGGCCTTTGTGTTCGGCGGCGATGTTTCGGATCAGTTCTTTAATGATGACGGTTTTACCGACTCCGGCTCCGCCAAAAACGGCGGTTTTTCCACCCTTGGTAAACGGCGCGATTAAATCGATAACTTTAATGCCGGTTTCCAGAATTTGTGGTTTTGTTTCTTGATCAATTAAGGCCGGTGGATTTTTGTGGATTGGTTCTAAGCTGACATCTTTCTGAGTGCGGTCAAATTTTTCACCATCGACCGGTTCTCCTAAGACGTTAAAAATTCTACCCAATGTTTTAAGGCCGACAGGGACCATAACCGGATTAAAAGTTCTCTTGACTTCCATACCTCGCGTTAGTCCATCGGTTGAGCCCATGGCCAAAGCCCGGACTTCGTTGTCGCCAGTAATTAAAGCCGTTTCCAGTACTAATTTTTCCTTTCCGGAAAGTTCAATTTCCAGAGCTTCATGTACCAAAGGCGTCTGTTCTTCAAACCGAATGTTTACGACCGGTCCTTGAATGCCAATAATAATCCCTGTTTGATTTTTACTCATATGCTGTCTGTCCTCCTCCGATATCTAAAAGTTCGTTGGTAATTTTTTCTTGCCTGGTCTTGTTGTATTCAAGTCTAAGTTCGGAAATGATGTCTATTGCATTATCTGTTGCATTCTTCATCGCAATCATCCTTGACGCTTGTTCCGAAGCATAAGCTTCCAGTAAACTTTGATATATTACCATTTCCAAGTAGTGCTGTAAAAGGTCGGGAAGTAGCATGTCGACGTTTGGCTCAAAAAGCGTGACTGATTTATCAGCTTCGACTGTTTCAGCCAGCTTAACCGGTAGGAGAGTGTTAAAACCAGGTACTTGGGAGAAAACGCTGGTAAATTTAGTCGAAAGAATTGCCACTTCGGCAACTTTTTTATTTAAGAAATATTCGTTAACCAATTTTGCGATAGGGAAGACCATTTCAAATTGGGGTAGGGAAGTGCCAAAAGGAAAAGAAGCAATAACCTCTTTATTAAGTGACGCCACTGCCCTTTCCGCTTTTTTGCCCACAGTTATGTAATAAGTTTTCTCGTTGTTGTTATAATGCAATACTTCCCGAAGTAAATTGGTAACTAATCCTCCGCAAAGTCCTTTGTCCGGAGAAATGACGACTAATAGTTTTGCTTTGACATTTGTTTGCGACATCATGTATTGATGTAGGTTATCTTTGTCAACTCTTCTCTCCAGCGCTTTGGAAATGCTATCCAGTTTTTCGACGTATGGCTTTGATGATTCGGCCGCATTCTGGGCTTTTTTAAGCTTTGAAGCGGAAATCATTTGAAACGCTTTCGTCGTTTTCGAGACGTTTGACGCCGTTCTCATTCTCCTTTTTAAAATTAAAAGTGTTGCCATAACTTAAGAAAAACTTTTTTTAAATCCTTCAGCTGCTTTTTCAATTTTCTTTAATAATTCTTCTGTCGGTTTTTGGCCGGTTGATAGTTCGTCCAATAGTTTTGCTTCCTTGCGTACCATGTAATCATGGAATTCGGTTTCAAATCTCGTCACATTTTCGATGGTAACATTGTCCAAAGTTCCGCTGGTTACCAACCAAACACTTAAGTATTCCAGGGGTTCCGCTAGTGGGTTGTATTGCGGTTGCTTCAAAATTTCAACGGTGCGTTTGCCTCTTTCTAATTGTTTGGCAGTGGCCTCATCCAAATCGCTGCCGAATTGGGCAAAGGCGGCTAAATTATTATATTGGGCAATTTCCAATCTCAACCGTCCTGCCAGCGACTTAATTGTTGAGGTTTGAGCGCTTCCTCCGACCCTGGAAACTGAGTTCCCGGCATCAATCGCGGGTCTTACTCCGGCATTAAACAAGTCAGGCTGTAAAAAGATTTGTCCGTCGGTAATCGAGATTACGTTAGTGGGGATATAAGCGGAAATATCATTAGCCTGTGTTTCAATAATTGGTAAGGCGGTAATTGATCCTCCTCCATTTTCTTTATTCATCTTAACGGCTCTTTCCAAAAGTCTGGAGTGGAGATAAAAAATGTCTCCCGGATATGCTTCTCTTCCGGCGGGACGGCGTAAAACCAGAGAAATCTGCCGGTAAGCCCAGGCGTGTTTGGTTAAATCATCGTAAACAACCAAGACATCTTGGCCTTTTTCCATAAAGTATTCAGCAATGGCAACGCCGGCGTACGGAGCCAAATATTGCAAGGCGGCCGGATCAGAAGCCGAAGCAACCACCACGATTGAATAATCCATGGCGCCCGTTTCTCTTAATTTTTCGACCACTTGAGCAATCGTGCTTTGTTTTTGACCAATTGCGACATAAACGCAAATCATTGGTTTGGCGCCTTTAACTTTACTGGCTTGCTTTTGGTTGATTATGGTATCGATAGCGATGGCAGTTTTGCCAATTCCACGGTCTCCAATAATTAATTCCCGTTGCCCACGTCCGATTGGAATCATGGTATCAATGGCTTTAATGCCGGTTTTGACCGGAGTATTAACCGGTTCTCGCTGAATAACTCCGGCAGCAATTCTTTCGAGCGGCATTTTTTTGCCTCCCTTAATTTTTGGTTTGCCGTCGAGTGGGTCACCGAGTGTTCCGACGACTCTACCGACTAAGCTTTCCGAAACCTCAATGCTTAAAAGTATGCCGGTGGTTTTAACGCTGTCGCCTTCCTTAATATCGGTGGACTTGTCTAAGAGAATTATCGAACAATAATCTTCATCAAGATTTAATACAACTCCCTGTGCGCCATTATCAAATACCACTAACTCTGCCATCATGGCTTTGGATAATCCGGAAGCGACAATTACGCCGTCGGTATTTTTTACGACAACGCCGACGTTTTTAGACGCTCCGTCGGTGGTAAAGCCGGTGAGTTTTTTCTCCAATTGCTTGATAATTTCTTCTGAACTATTCATTTAGTGATTTATATATGATACCAAATTTTCGAAAGTATTTTTTAGGCTATAGTCATAGATAATGTCGTTATCGATTAATTTAAAGCCGGCAATTAACGATTTATCCTCTGAGAATTCCAGTTTCTTGTTGGGAAATTTTTTCTTTAGTTGCTTGGTTAGTAAACCTTTCGTGTCAAGTTTTGCCATAATTATTTTTAAAGTTTTACTTTGCTCCAAAATCCTTAAAAACTGAATATAACGTTTTAACTGCGTGCGGTTTAAGAGCTTAGTTATTCGATTTACTTTCCGAGAGTCCAATGATTCCCTGGTGTAACTGGCGACCGCTAACTTTTTAACTTGTTTGGTTGTCATAATTAATTTGTATTTTTAATATTTTTAACCGCTTTGGCAACAATTTGCTGTTGTTCTTTTTCTCCGATTACCCCCTGTAACGATTTTTCCAGCATCTCTTTGGCTAAGACACTGATTTTTTCTCCAAGCTCTATCTCCATGCGTTTCGTATCTTGCTCAATTTGCGCTCTGGCGTCAAGTAATATTTTTTCAGCCTGCCTTTTAGTATTGTCTTCGATTTCTTTTGACACTTCCAAGGCCTGCATCTTGGCATCAACTATCAGTGCTTTGGCTTCGTCATGCGCCTTGGCAAAAATCTTTTTTTCTTCTTCAAGTGTTTTTTCTAAGGTAATTCTGGCTTCTTCAGCCTGTTTCATGCCTTCTTTGATTTTATCCTCACGTTTTTTAAGCATTCCAAGCACCGGCTTGTATAAAAACCGTTTGAGCAGATAAAAAATTATCAGAAAATTTATGATTTGAGCGCCCAATAAAATTGGGTCAACACCAAAAGTCTTTAATATTTCCATAATTTTACTTTATGAAAGCTAAAATCAAAGAATAAATTGCGATAGCTTCTGCAAAGGCCATTCCTAAAAGCATGGCTGGCAAAATTTTACCGGTTGCTTCAGGATTTCTACCAATGGCTTCCATAGCTTTTCCACCGATTATACCAATAGCCAAAGCTGCCATTTGTCCTCCGATTGCAATAATCAAACCTCCGGTTACACCGAATGTTATATTCATTTTACGCTCACCTCCCTTACTTCTTCATGATGATGAGGCGTAGTTAAAACTGCCATAAAGGCCATTGTTAACATCGAGAATACTAAAGCTTGCACCAGTCCGACGACGACCTCAAGCATTAAAAACGGAAGAGGAAATAAAACAGCAAAGATCGTGGAGACTGTTCCCAGGACTATTTCACCGGCAAAAATGTTGCCGAAAAGACGGAAAGAGAGCGAAACCACTTTCACAATTTCTCCGATTGCTTCTAAGATTCCAATATACAAATTTAATGGGTTTAAGGAAATATATCTACCTACGTAATCTTTTATGCCGGTTACTCTAATACTCATAACATGAGTCGCGACCAGCGATATCAAGGCCAGTCCCAATGTAGTATTAAGGTCGCTAGTGGCAGGTCTTAAAAACGGTACAATAGTGTTTCCTTCTTTCAGTCCGATAGCGGAGATACCGGGAATAAGTCCGGACCAGTTAGCCAGCAAAATAAATAAGAAAAAGCTCATTAGGTAAGGAAATATTCGCGAGGCATTTTCTCCGGCGACAGACTCGGTTATTTCATAGAAAGCTTCAATTGCCATTTCAATTAAATTTTGTAACATCCCGGGAATCAACGAGATTTTTTTGTTGATTGCGACCATCATCGCTATCAAAAGACCGTCGACTAAAAATGTGTCTAGCAATGAGTTAGTGATATTGAAAAAGCCCAA
>Ga0182021_10000162_pt1 | contig 63281 bp, 67 predicted proteins | sample 612E3MmetaG_FD_120493 | JGI IMG/M metagenome (GOLD analysis project Ga0182021, IMG submission 120493) | Permafrost microbial communities from Stordalen Mire, Sweden - 612E3M metaG (Illumina Assembly) | ecosystem: Environmental > Terrestrial > Soil > Wetlands > Permafrost | place: Sweden...
CGACGGAAGGAAGTCCGTGACCGACACCACCACCACGGGCAAGTCCCTCGATGGGATGCTGCTCGCCGAGCTCAAGCAGGTCGCAGGAACGCTGGGCCTCAAGGGCACGGCCGGGATGCGCAAAGGAGAGCTCGTAGGAGCGATCCGGGAGGCGCAGGGCAATGGCGGGTCATCCGCCCGCTTGCACCGCCAGGCTCCCGCATCGCCGCCGGCGGTCGCGCCCGAGACGGTGACAACACCTGACGCCGCTCCCGCGGTGTCCAGCACCAACGACTCCGCAGGCGCTGCGGCGTCTGGCGAACAGAGCGGACGACGCCGCAGCCGCGGCTCCCGCCGTGAGGCCGGTGCGCCCGCCACGGATTCGACGCAGACCACCCTGCCGGACGCGACCCCGGCAGCCGCTCCCGAGGGTGACAGGTCCATCGCCGACGAGGTCGGCGCTCGTCTCAGCGCGCTGGGCGTCGAGCCCCGCGAGGCGGATCGTCAGCGCCGGCAACCCCAGCAGGGACAGCAGAACCAGCAGGGGCAGGGCGTCGAGGACGAGGCTCGTCAGGCGCAGCGCTCCGAGGAAGAGGAGGCGGGTGGTCGTCGTGGCCGGCGTCGCCGCAACCGCGATCGCCAGAACCGCCGTACCCGTCCCGGGCAGAGCAGTGGTGGGGCTCCGATCGAGCGCTTCGACGCCGAGCCCACCGTCAACGAGGGCGACGTGATCGTCCCGATCCAGGGCATCCTCGACGTGCTCGACAACTACGCCTTCGTGCGGACATCCGGCTACCTTCCCGGCTCGAACGACGCGTACGTGTCGTTGAGCATGGTGCGCCGTTTCGGGCTCCGGAAGGGCGACGTCGTCACGGGCTCCATCAGGCAGCCGCAGGACGGCGAGCGCAAGGAGAAGTTCAACCCGCTCGTCTCGCTCGACAGCGTCAACGGGGGCCAGCCGGAGTCGGCGCGCAACCGGCCGGAGTTCTCGAAGCTCACGCCGCTGTACCCGCAGGAGCCGCTGCGGCTCGAGAATGCGACGTCGGGAATGATCGGGCGGATCATCGACCTGGTCTCTCCGATCGGCAAGGGCCAGCGCGGTCTGATCGTCTCCCCGCCGAAGGCCGGCAAGACGATGATCATGCAGGCCATCGCGAATGCGATCACGACGAACAACCCTGAGGTCCACCTCATGGTCGTCCTCGTCGATGAGCGGCCTGAGGAGGTCACCGACTTCCAGCGCACGGTCACCGGCGAGGTCGTCGCCTCGACGTTCGACCGTCCGGCCGAGGACCACACGACGATCGCCGAGCTGGCGATCGAGCGGGCCAAGCGGCTGGTCGAGGCCGGCAAGGACGTCGTCGTACTGCTCGACGGCATCACCCGCCTGGGACGCGCGTACAACCTCGCGGCTCCGGCGTCCGGACGCATCCTGTCCGGCGGCGTCGACTCGGCCGCGCTGTACCCGCCGAAGAGGTTCTTCGGCGCCGCGCGCAACATCGAGGACGGCGGCTCGCTGACGATCCTGGCGACGGCTCTCATCGAGACCGGATCCAAGATGGACGAGGTGATCTTCGAGGAGTTCAAGGGCACCGGCAACATGGAGCTCCGGCTCCGCCGCGACCTGGCCGACAAGCGGATCTTCCCGGCCATCGACGTCGACGCGTCGGGCACCCGCCGCGAGGAGCTCCTGCTCAGCCGCGAAGAGCTGGCGATCATCTGGAAGCTGCGGCGTGTGCTGTCCGGCATGGACAACACAGCGGCTCTGGAGATGCTGCTCAAGCAGCTGCGCAAGACCACGTCGAACCACGAGTTCCTCGTCCAGATCTCGCGTACGACACCGAACTGATCCACCCGGTTTGGGGCCTGGCCAACCGTGAGACATAATGGGCGGTCGGCTCCGGTTCACGCCTCGGACGGCTCATCCGTCCTGCACCTGGCGACCCGGTCCGCGATACAAGGAGAAAGAAATGAAGCAGGGGATCCACCCCGACTACGTCGAGACGAACGTTGTCTGCAGCTGCGGCAACACGTTTACGACCCGGTCCACCGCGAAGAGCGGCCAGATCCACACCGAGGTCTGCGCCGCCTGCCACCCGTTCTACACGGGCAAGCAGAAGATCCTCGACACCGGCGGCCGCGTCGCCCGGTTCGAGCGCCGCTACGCGAAGAAGAGCTAGCACCAGTCGTCTGATCACCGGGGCGGGGGAGACCCTCGCCCCGGTGTTTGCGCTTCTCAACGTTTCGCAGGGAGGGATCGATGGCTGAGGGCACGGACGCACTCATTGCTGAGCACGCCCAGATCGAGCGCCGGCTGGCCGATCCCGCGACCCACGGCGACGCTCTCCTGGCGCGTCGACTCGGCCGCCGGTACGCGGAACTGTCGCCCATCGTCGCCGCCCTCGATCAGCACGCCCGCCTGATCGGCGACCTCGCGACAGCCAAGGAACTGGCAGAAGAAGACCGTTCCTTCGAGTCTGAAGCCGTGTCGCTCGCGGCCGAGCTCAACGCCTCCACCGAGAAGCTCACCCGGCTCCTGGCTCCGCGCGATCCCCACGACAGTGCGGACGCCATCATCGAGATCAAGTCGGGCGAGGGTGGCGAGGAATCGGCCCTGTTCGCCGGCGACCTCGTGAAGATGTACAGCCGCTACGCCGAGAACCGCGGCTGGAAGGTCGAGGTGCTCGACAGCCAGGAGACCGATCTCGGCGGCTACAAGTCGATCGCGATGACGATCAAGTCGCCGTCGACGTCGAACCCCGACGCCATGCCGTACGGGGTCCTGAAGTTCGAGGGCGGCGTGCACCGGGTGCAGCGTGTACCGGTCACCGAGTCCCAGGGCCGCATCCACACGTCGGCGGCAGGCGTCCTCGTAATGCCCGACATCGACGACGACACCGCCGTGGAGATCGACGAGAACGACCTGCGCGTCGACGTGTACAGGTCGTCGGGTCCCGGCGGCCAGGGCGTCAACACGACCGACTCGGCGGTACGGATCACGCACCTGCCTACTGGCACCGTCGTCTCCTGCCAGAACGAGCGCTCCCAGCTCCAGAACAAGGAGACGGCGATGCGCATGCTGCGCGCGCGCCTCGTGACGCTGGCCGAGGAGCAGGCGGCGACCGCGGCCTCCGCCGCCCGGAGGTCTCAGGTCCGTACGGTCGATCGCTCGGAGCGCATCCGTACGTACAACTACCCCGAGAACCGCATCGCCGATCACCGCATCGGCTTCAAGGCGCACAACCTGGATCTCGTGCTGAACGGCGAGCTGCAGCCGCTCCTTGACGCGCTCCACGAGGCGGACCTCGCGGACCGTCTCGAGCACGTCGGTGAGGCCTGACCGTGCCGCTGGGGGCGAGCGCAGCGGTACGGCGGGCGGCGCAGGCCCTCGCCGATGCCGGCTCGACATCCCCGGACGCCGAGGCGAGAACACTCGTCGCACACGTCGCCGGCATCGAGCCAGGTCGGCTCCCGCTCGCTGACCCGCTCGACGACGCCACGCTCGAGGTGCTCGACATCGCCGTGGCCCGTCGGGTCGCGGGGGAGCCCGTACAGCACATCACCGGCGTCGCCCACTTCCGTACGACCAGCCTCCTCGTCGGACCCGGCGTGTTCGTCCCGCGGCCCGAGACCGAGACGATGGCCGGGTGGTGCCTCGAGCAGGTACGTACCGGCAGCCGTGTCGTCGAGCTGTGCGCGGGCTCGGGAGCGATCAGCAAGTCGCTCGCGATCGAAGGGCCGGCACTCGACCAGTGGGCGCTGGAACTGTCGCCCGACGCCGTCTCGTACCTCGCGGCAAACCTCGCGGGTACCGACGTACGTGTCGTCGAGGGTGACATGGCCGAGGGCCTTCACGAGCTGGACGGGACCGTCGACCTGGTCGTCGTGAACCCTCCGTACGTCCCGCTCGACGCGTGGGAGAGCGTGCCCGTCGACGTGCGCGACCACGATCCGGAGCTTGCGGTGTTCTCGGGGGCCGACGGGCTGGACGCGTTGCGCGTCGTGGCCGATGTCGCCGCCCGCCTGCTGCGTCCTGGAGGCCTGCTGGCGGCCGAGCACGCAGAGGTCCAGCACGCGGATGTCGTCGAGCTGTACGCACGGCACGGACGGTTCGACACGGTCCGCGACCATCAGGATCTGGTCGGCCGGTGGCGCTTCGTCACCGCTCGCCGCGTCGTGTGACTCGGCCCGGTCATTCGTGCCTTCGCGGGCGGGCTGGCAGGATGAGCGGGTGACCGAGTCCAGCGACGAGACGACACCCCGCGACGACGGCCCAGCCGCGGAGTCCGACGGGTCGATCCAGCAGAACGAAGCGATGACGACCGATGGTGCGCCGACCCGCGACCTCGAGCCTGAGGCTGCCGCTGAGGTTGAGCCCCAGCCCGCACCTGAACCTCAGCCTGACGCCGAACCTGAGCCTGAACCGGAGCCTGAACGTGAGCCGATCGTGGTCAGCGCCGAGGACCTGAAGGCGGCCATCGAGAGCGTACGGACGGCGATCCGCGCCGGGGAGAGCGTCGTGTTCCCGACCGACACCGTGTACGGGATCGGGGCCGATCCCTTCTCCCCGCAGGCAGTCCAAGGGCTCCTGGATGCCAAGCACCGTGGCCGGGACATGCCGCCACCGGTCCTCATCGGCGACGCCGATGTCCTCGAGGCGTACACACGGGACGTACCGGCGGCCGCGCGACTCCTCGCGAATCGCTACTGGCCCGGCCCTCTGACGCTGATCCTGACTGCGCAGTCGAGCCTGCGGATGGATCTCGGCGAGACCAAGGGCAGCATCGGGGTTCGCGTCCCGGACCATGAGGTTGCGCGAGCCATCCTTCGAGCGACCGGCCCGCTCGCCGTGTCGAGCGCCAACATCAGCGGGGAACCGGCCGCCACCGACGAGCCCGAGGCGCGGCGTCAGCTGCGGGGCTCGGTCGCCGTGTACGTGGATGGGGGTGCCACGCCCGGTCCCACCCCGTCGACGATCGTCGACTTCGCGTCTGACCTGTCCGGCCGCGTCCTACGGGTCGGTGCGATCCCGCTGGACGAGCTGCGGAAGCTGCTTCCCGGCCTCGCGGGACCCGAGCCCGACCCGGTACCCGAGGAGTCTGTACCGGCGGACGAGCCGGAGTCGCAGGAGCGGACGGTCGATGAAGGCGCCGCGCACGTGTCCGAGACCGGGGATCCGACTGAGGCGGCCCCTGCACCCGCGGTGGCCGAGACCAAGACCGAGGAGAAGACGTCCTAGGTGCGCGAGTACGTCCTGGTCCTGCTCATCGCCTTGGCGGCGACGTACATCTCCGCGCCCATGTGCCGCAGCCTTGCGCTGCGGGTGGGGGCGGTCGCCATGGTTCGGGACCGCGATGTCCATGCCCGCCCGGTCCCGTACTTCGGCGGTGTCGCGATGCTCATCGGCGTGACCGTGGCGTTCTTCTGCGCCTCCCACCTGCCGTTCCTGGGCCGCCATTCGTCGGTGACGAGTGACTCGCTCGCCATCCTCGGCGCGGCGGCCGTCATCAGCATCGTCGGTGTGGTGGACGACATCATCGACCTCCCGGCGATCGCCAAGGCGGCCGGTCAGGTGCTGGCGGCCGGCGTTGCGGTGCTCGGCGGCGTCACTGTGCTGTGGATCCCACTCCCTGGGCGTCTGGTCTCGCTCGATCAAGGCACCGGGATGGCTGTCACCGTCGTCGTCATCTTCATCTGCGCGAACGCCATCAACTTCGTCGACGGGTTGGACGGTCTCGCCGCCGGCGTCGTGGCGATCGGCTCCCTGGCGTTCGCCGCGTACGCGTACATCCTCACCGTCGAGCACGACCTCCTCCGCGCGACCACGGCCAGCCTCGTCACCGTCGTGGCCGCCGGTGTGTGCCTCGGATTCCTCGGCCACAATTTCTTCCCCGCGAGGATGTTCATGGGCGATGCGGGCGCCATGCTCCTCGGCGTGCTGCTCGCCACGTCGACGGTCAGCCTCAGCGGTCAGCTCGACCCGGCAGCGCTGACGGGTACGGGAGGGCTGCTGGCCGCGTACCTCCCGATCGTCCTGCCGCTGGCCGTGCTCGCGCTGCCGGTCCTCGACCTGGTGCTGGCGTACGTCCGGCGCACCATCGCCGGTACGTGGTGGTTCCGTCCCGACAAGAAGCATCTGCACCACCGCCTGCTGCAGCTCGGCCACTCCCAGACGCGGGCCGTGCTCCTCATGTACCTCTGGACGTCGCTGCTGTCGTTCGGGGCGATCGCGATCGGCTTCATGGACAACAACTGGTGGATCGTCGCGGTGCTGGTGGGCCTGGCAGCCATCCTCGTGCTGCTCACGATCGTGCCCCGGCGCCGAGCGGCCGCGGCGGCACCACCGGCCCGCCCCCCCGGTCTGCCATGACCCCGTCGCCGAACCGGGTACGGGCGACGCGACTGTTCGTGGGCGGCCTCGTCGGATGGCACGGGGGCCTCGTTCTGTCGGCAGTCGCCGGGATCATTCTCAGCGGTGGCGTCGGACTGCTCAGCGGCCTGATCGGCGCTGCGCTCGCCGTCGCCTACTACGCGATCGGACAGGGGGTCCAGATGCAGTACGCCGACGCGTCGCCACAGACACTCCGCGCGGCCAGCATCGCGTCGTACGTGGTGCGTGTGAGCCTCCTCGGGGGACTGCTCTGGGCATCCATCGTGTGGCCGACGATCACGTCCGCGCTGGATGCCCGTGGGCTCTTCGCGGGCATCGTCCTGGGGGTTCTCGGATGGCTCGCCGGCCTCGTTGTCGCCTTCCGCAAACTGCGCATTCCGACCTTCGACGAGCCCGATCCTGTGAGATATGACCCACCCCGCGAGGACTGCTAGGCTCGCCGTGCCATGAGCGAACGACGAGGTGATGCCGGCGATAGCTACGGTGCGCTGAGCTATATCTTGGCGGGACCGTTGCTCTATGGAGGGCTCGGCTGGGTCGCCGACCACCTGATGGGTATGGTCCTCTTCCTGCCCCTCGGGATCGTCGGCGGACTGGCGTTGAGCGTCTTCGTCGTCTACAAGAGATTCGGCACCCCCGAGCGGTCCTCCGGACCGAACGAATGACGAAAGGGACACGGTGACTCCACTAGCCACCCCATTCCTTCCGCTGGAGGGAAACGCGCCGCCGACGTTCGGCGTCGGTTCGTTCGATTCGCGCCCCTTGTTCCCGAGCGAGGCTTGGCTCCATGGCGACACGGCGCACCTCGCGTGGACCGACATCTGGGTCACCAACCACATCCTGCAGGCCGTCATCGCCACCATCCTGGTGATCGCGTTCTGGCTGTGGGTGAGCCACAAGATGAAGATCGTTCCCGGCAAGAAGCAGTTCGTGGGTGAGTACCTCTACGACATGCTCCGCAACACGGTGGCGCGAGACATCCTCGGGCACGACTACAAGACGTACCTGCCCTACATCGTCTCGATCTTCAGCTTCGTGCTCATCAACAACCTCTTCGGGCAGTTCTTCCTCTTCATGTTCCCGACGTTCTCGAAGATCGGGTTCGCCTGGGGCCTCGCCCTTCTCACATGGCTGCTGTACAACGGGGCCGGCATCAAGAAGTGGGGTGTGCTGGGTTACGTCAAACGGATGACGGTCCCGGCCGGTGTCCCCGTCGCCCTGCTGCCTCTGATCATCCCGCTCGAGATCCTGTCGAACTTCATCGTCCGGCCGATCACGCTCGGCTTGCGACTGTTCGCGAACCTGTTCGCGGGACACCTCGTCGTCCTCGTGTTCGTCCTCGGCGGCACGTACCTGATGTTCGTCTCAGAGCCGATCATCAACAAGGTCGCGGGTGGCGCGGCCATGATTCTCGCCTTCGCCATCTTCGCCCTGGAGTTGCTCGTGGCCGTCCTTCAGGCCTATATCTTCACCGTCCTCACCGCCCAGTACGTCTCGTCGGCCATCGCCGAGGAACACTGACCGTTCGAAAAGCACCACCTGCTGAAAGCCCAATCCGAAAGGACCCGTCATGACCCTCCTCGAAATGTCTGGCTCGCTCAACATGATCGGCTACGGTCTCGCGACCATCGGCCCAGGCGTCGGTGTGGCGATGATCTTCTCTGCGGTCATCAATGGCACTGCCCGCCAGCCCGAGGCTCGCGGATCACTGCTCAGCACCGCCTGGATCGGGTTCGCTGTGGTCGAGGCCCTGGCCATCATCGGCATCGCGCTCGCGTTCGTGCTGACCGGCACGCTCACGAAGTGACTCTTCGATGATCCCCCTCGAAGGCACAGGCCCCTTGGGGCCGTTGCTTCCGGACCACCCGAGCGAGTTCATCGTCGGCATCGTCCTGTTCTTCATCATCCTTGGGGTGGTGTGGAAGAAGGTCGTGCCCACGTTCGAGGCGCTGTACGCCGCACGGGCGGATGCGATCCGCGGCGGCATCGAGCGCGCCGAGCAGGCCCAGGCCGAGGCGAAGGCTGCACTCGAGCAGTACCGTGCGCAGCTCAGCACGGCCAGGGACGAGGCGTCGAGGATCCGTGAGGACGCCAAGAACGCCGGCGCACAGATCCAGGCCGAGATGCGTACCGCTGCGACAGCAGAGTCGGCTCGCATCGTCCAGTCGGGCCACGCACAGGTCGAGGCCGAACGTGCCGCGGCTCGCGAGAACCTGCGTCGTGACGTGGGCGGTCTCGCGACGACGCTGGCAGAGAAGATCGGGGGCGAGGCGCTCACCGACGATGCCATGTCGGCGCGCACCATCGACCGGTTCATCGCCGATCTCGACGCGGCACCGCAGCAGGCATGAGGCAAGTCGGCATGGCACTGAGCGCGAATGCAGAGGCCCGGCAGGGGGCGGTCGACGCCGTCCTGACGGACCTCGGCACCGTGCCGTCGGGCTTGAGCTACGAGCTGTTCGCGATCTCCGACGTACTCGGCGATTCGGCCCAGCTCCGCAAGGCTGTGGCCGAGCCGGCCTTCCCGGTGGACGATCGGCGAGCCGTCGCGCGGCAGCTCTTCGCCGGGAAGGTGAGCGCGGTCGCGATCTCGGTCCTCGAGGCAGCGATTGCGCAGAACTGGCGGTCCGGGATGGCCTTGGTCAGCGCGATGGACCGGCAGGGCGTACGAGCCGTGCTGCTCATCGCAGAGCAGGCAGGTCGCCTCGACGAGGTCGAGGAGACGTTGTTCAGGTTCGGCCGGATCGTCGATGGGGACCACCAGCTCCGCACCACGCTGGCGGATCGCAACGCTCCGCTGGAGGCCCGCGTGTCTCTGGTGACGACGCTGCTGCAGGGCAAGGTGCCTCTTGAGACCCTCGCCCTGGCCCAGCGGGCCGTCGCGGCGAGCGACCATACGTTCGACCTGACTCTCGAAAGCTACCTGCTCATCTCGGCAGCCCTACGACGCCGGTCGCTGGCGACGGTCGTCGTGGCGCACCCGCTCACCGCCGACCAGGAAGCTCGGCTGCAGGCGGCACTCACCGCGCAGGCGGGTCGCCCGGTCAACCTCATGGTCGTCGTCGACCCGAGCCTCGTCGGCGGGGTAAAGGTCGAGATCGGCGACGAAATCATCGACGGATCGATGGCTGGACGCTTCGACGCGGCCCGCCGTCAGCTCGCGTAACGAAGGAAGGCAGCCACTCATGGCGGAACTGACGATCAACCCGGAGGACATCCGGGCGGCACTGGACCAGTTCGTCGCGGACTTCAACCCGTCCGCGGCCTCCCGCGAGGAGGTCGGCACGGTCTTCACTTCGGGCGACGGCATCGCCCGCGTCGAAGGCCTGCCGTCGGCGATGGCCAACGAGCTGTTGGAGTTCGAGAACGGCGTCCGCGGGATCGCGCTCAACCTCGACGTCCGCGAGATCGGCGTCGTCGTCCTCGGCAACTCGGAAGGCATTGAGGAAGGCTCGACGGTACGACGTACCGGCGAGATCCTCTCCGTTGCTGTCGGCGACGGCTACCTCGGTCGCGTCGTCGACGCGATGGGTGAGCCGATCGACGGTCTCGGGGAGATCCCCGGGCTCACCGCGCGCCGTAACCTCGAGCTCCAGGCCGCCGGCGTCATGGACAGGCAGAGCGTCAACGAGCCGCTGCAGACCGGCATCAAGGCCATCGACGCGATGATGCCCATCGGCCGTGGCCAGCGCCAGCTCATCATCGGCGATCGCAAGACCGGCAAGACCGCGATCGCTCTCGACGCCATCATCAACCAGCGTCGCAACTGGGAGTCCGGGGACCCGAAGAAGCAGGTGCGCTGCATCTACGTGGCGATCGGTCAGAAGGGCTCCACGATCGCCGAGGTGCGGGGGACCCTGGAGAGGGCAGGCGCCCTGGCGTACACGACGATCGTGCACAGCCCGGCGTCCGACCCCGCAGGTTTCAAGTACATCGCGCCGTACACGGGCTCGGCCATCGGCCAGCACTGGATGTACGAGGGCAAGCACGTCCTCATCGTGTTCGACGACCTCACCAAGCATGCCGAGGCCTATCGCGCGATGTCGCTTCTGCTGCGCCGCCCGCCGGGCCGCGAGGCCTACCCCGGTGACGTCTTCTACCTCCACTCCCGTCTGCTGGAGCGCTGTGCGAAGCTGTCGGACAAGCTCGGCGCGGGGTCGATGACGGGTCTGCCGATCGTCGAGACCAAGGCCAACGACGTCTCCGCGTACATCCCGACGAACGTCATCTCGATCACCGACGGCCAGCTGTTCCTCCAGTCCGACCTGTTCAACGCCAACCAGCGCCCGGCGATCGACGTCGGCATCTCGGTCTCCCGGGTCGGCGGTGCGGCGCAGGTCAAGGCCATGAAGGACGTGGCGGGCACGCTGAAGATCGGCCTGGCCCAGTACCGGGACATGCAGGCGTTCGCGATGTTCGCCTCCGACCTCGACGCGACGAGCCGTCGCCAGCTGGAGCGCGGCGCGAGGCTCACCGAGCTGCTGCGTCAGCCGCAGTACTCGCCGTACCCGGTCGAGGACCAGGTCATCAGCGTGTGGGCCGGCCTCAACGGCCTGCTGGACGACGTTCCCGTTGTCGACGTCCTGCGCTTCGAGCAGGAGATGCTCGAGAACCTCCGTGGCACGACCTCGATCCTCCAGACGATCTCCGAGATCCTCACGTTCGACGCCGACTCGAAAGCGGCGGCGAAGGAAGCGATCGAGTCGTTCAAGGATCAGTTCCGTACCTCCGAGGGGAAGCTCCTCCACGACGACGAGGCCCAGGTGCCCGTCCCCAGCGAGGAGATCCACCAAGAGGAGATCATCGCCTCCGATCGGAAGGCGCACTGACCCATGCCTGCCAGCCTTCGTGAACTGAGAGAGCGGCGCCGCTCAGTCCAGACGACCAAGAAGATCACCCGCGCGATGGAGCTCATCGCCGCGTCGCGGATCGTCAAGGCGCAGCAGGCCGCCCAGGAGTCCCTCCCGTACACACGGGAGCTCAACCGGGCGGTGGCCGCGGTGGCGTCCTACTCGGGGTACGACCACCCGTTGACCCACGAGGAGGAGCACCCGACCCGCGCCGCGGTGCTCATCGTCACGTCGGACCGCGGCCTCGCCGGCGCGTACTCGACGAACGCCATCAAGTTGGGCGACCGCCTGATCTCCACCCTCCGCGACGAGGGCAAGGAGGTCATGACGTTCATCACCGGCCGCAAGGGCATCGCGTACTACCAGTTCCGTGGCCGGGACGTGGCGAAGTCGTGGGCGGGGTTCTCCGACAAGCCGTCGCACCACCAGTCGGATGAGGTCGCCGACGCGCTGATCAACGCCTTCCTCACCCCGACAGACGAGGGCGGCGTCGACGAGATCCACGTGGTCTACACGCGGATGGAGTCGATGCTCATCCAGGAACCCCGAGTACGGCGCGTCCTGCCTCTGCGGGTCGTCCGTGATGCGATCAACCCCGAGCCGCAGCCAGAGGGGCTGCTGCCGCTGTACGAGTTCGAGCCCGACCCCGTGACCGTGCTCAACGCGCTGCTGCCCCTGTACGTGCGGAACCGGATCCACTTCTACCTCATGCAGGCCGCCGCGTCGGAGCTGGCGAGCAAGCAGAAGGCCATGAAGTCCGCGACCGACAACGCCGAGCAGCTCATCCAGAAGTTGATCCGCGACGCCAACCAGGCACGGCAGTCGCAGATCACCCAAGAGATCACCGAGATCGTCGGCGGCGCCTCGGCGCTGGCCGAGACGAACGACGAGGAGTAACCATGACCGCCACCATGACCGCAGCCTCAACAGATGCGGCTACGCACGGCGTCGGGCGGGTCGTCCGTGTCATCGGCCCCGTCGTCGATGTGGAGTTCGCCCCCGACGAGATGCCCGACATCTACAACGCGCTGACCATCGAGATCGAGGTCAGTGGCGAGAAGCGGTCGATGACGCTCGAGGTTGCGCTGCACGTCGGCGACAACGTCGTACGCGCGATCGCCCTCAAGCCGACCGACGGCATGCGCCGCGGCTCCGCGGTGTACGACACCGGCGCGCCCATCAGCGTGCCGGTCGGCGATGTCACCAAGGGCCGCGTGTGGAACGTCACCGGCGACTGCCTCAGCGATGATGCCTCGACGTTCACCGTGACCGAGCGCTGGCCGATCCACCGCGAGCCGCCGAAGTTCGACGAGCTCGAGAGCAAGACCGAGATGCTGCAGACCGGCATCAAGGTGCTGGACCTGCTCACCCCGTACGTACAGGGCGGCAAGATCGGCCTGTTCGGTGGCGCGGGCGTCGGCAAGACCGTGCTGATCCAGGAGATGATCTACCGCATCGCCCACAACTTCGGTGGCACCTCGGTGTTCGCCGGCGTGGGGGAACGGACCCGTGAGGGCAACGACCTCATCCACGAGATGATCGAGGCCGGCGTGATGAAGGACACCGCGCTCGTCTTCGGCCAGATGGACGAGCCGCCGGGCACCCGCCTGCGCGTCGCACTGTCCGCGCTCACAATGGCGGAGTATTTCCGTGACGAGCAGAAGCAGGACGTGCTGCTCTTCATCGACAACATCTTCCGGTTCACGCAGGCCGGCTCCGAGGTCTCCACGCTGCTCGGCCGCATGCCGTCCGCGGTGGGCTACCAGCCGAACCTCGCCGACGAGATGGGTCAGCTCCAGGAGCGGATCACCTCGACCCGCGGCCACTCCATCACGTCGATGCAGGCCATCTATGTACCGGCCGACGACTACACCGACCCGGCACCGGCCACGACGTTCGCCCACCTCGACGCCACGACCGAGCTCTCCCGCGAGATCGCGTCGCGAGGCCTGTACCCGGCGGTCGACCCGCTGACGTCCACGTCGCGCATCCTCGACCCGCAGTACATCGGCAAGGATCACTACGACACCGCCGTACGGGTGAAGCAGATCCTGCAGCGCAACAAGGAGCTCCAGGACATCATCGCGATCCTCGGCGTCGACGAGCTGTCCGAGGAGGACAAGATCGCGGTCTCCAGGGCGCGCCGCCTCCAGCAGTTCCTCAGCCAGAACACGTACATGGCCGAGAAGTTCACACAGGTCCCCGGTTCGACCGTCCCTCTCGCGGAGACGATCGAGAGCTTCAAGATGATCTGCAACGGCGAGGTCGACCACATCGCAGAGCAGGCGTTCTTCAACGTGGGCGGTCTCGACGACGTCATGAAGAAGTGGGACCAGCTCCAGAAGGAAGGCGCCTGACCGATGGCCGAGGTGTTCTGGGTCGAGATCGTCGCCGCCGACCGTCGGGTCTGGGAAGGCGACGCCATCTCGGTCGTGGCACGTACCACGGAAGGCGACATCGGTCTGCTCGCACACCATGAGCCGATGATCGCTCCGCTGGTCGCCTCCACGGCTGAGGTCACCACGCCGGATGGACGGCGCGAGATCGTGGTCGTCGACGGCGGTTTCCTCTCGGTCACTCCGACGCGTGTGGCGCTCATCTCACCGTTCGCGCAGCTGGCCCACGAGATCTCCCTCGATGAAGCCGAGCATGAGCTCCGTGACGCTCAGAGGGCTCTCGAGGCCGGCGACAACAGCGAAGAGGTGCATCGCCACTATCAGCGTGCTCAGGCTCAGATCAAGGCTGTCCACCTCGTCGCCTGACGGCTTCCGCTCTGCCCCTGTCGCACGTGGGCGAGCGACGCCCAGCGTGTGCTGCCGAGGGGCTAAAAAGCTCGTGGGGACGACCTAGTACAGTCACGCCATGAGCTGGATGGGGGATACGGAAGCGGGACTCCTCGCGGCCCTCATCCTCGTTCTCCTCTGGCTCGCATGGGTGTTCGGGCGGCGTCGCTGGCTCGGCCGCCAAGGCGGCACCTTCGACTGCTCCGCTCGACTGGACACGACCGTGTCTGGACGCGGGTGGGTCCTGGGGGTGGCTCGTTACGCCGGTGACTGGCTCGAATGGCACCGCGTGTTCGGCCTGAGCATCACGCCCCGGTTGCGGTTCCATCGGGGCAAGACCGCGATCACCGACCAGCGTCCTCCGACGGCGCGCGAGACGTTGGCACTGTACGAGGGGCAACGCATCATCAGCCTGGTCGGAGCCTTGGGCGACGACCAGGCGGTGGAGATCGCCCTGGGCGGTCAGGAGCTCACCGGTCTGATGTCATGGTTCGAAGGAGCTCCTCCCGGACAGAGCCAGGTCGACCGGCGGGCTCACTGACGGGTGGCTACTCGCCGCGAGACGTGGGCGGTCGGCGATCGGCACCGGGGACCCACAGGATGTCCCCGTCGCGACGATTGGCCACGCGGGCCAGGATGAAAAGCAGGTCCGAGAGTCGGTTCAGGTACGTGATAGCGAGGCTGTTCACACCGCCCGCAGTGTCCACCCCGAACTCGTCAGCGGCTCGCCAAGCGCTCCGTTCGGCCCGCCGGCAGATCGTGCGGCAGACGTGCAGGTGGGCGGCACCGGCGGCGCCTCCCGGGAGGAGGAACGAGTTCAGCTCGGCCAGGCCTGACATGAAGTCGTCACACCAGCCCTCGAGCCGGTCGACCGACGACGAGATGATACGAAGGGGCTCCATCTTCGCCCCCGGCTCGAGTGGTGTTGCGAGATCGGATCCGAGGTCGAAGAGCTCGTTCTGAATGATCCGCAGCGCGTCGAAGATCGATCGGGACAGGTTTCCCATCGCGATGGCGACGCCGATGGCGGAGTTGAGCTCGTCCACCGTCCCGTACGCCTCGACGCGCAGATCCGTCTTCGGAACGAGCGAGTTGTCGACCAGCCGCGTGGTGCCGCCATCACCGGTACGGGTGTAGATGCGCGTGAGATGAACCATCCCCCGACACTAGCAAGCACGGCCCGTCGTCTGCGTCCGGCCGGGCCGCCTATGGCAGGCTGTCCCGGTGATCCGCGAAGCCCTCGTCATCCTCCTCGGTGCTGCCGTCCTGTCTGCGTGCGCGTCGACCACGGACAGCCCCGCAACGTCCACGACGCGTACGACCTCCAAGGCGAGCATCGCGACAGCATCTCCCGGTACGGTCAACTGCACGTACGTGACCGGGTCGTCCCCCGCGAAGCCGGTCGATCCGCCGCCGGGCACCAACGTCCCGTCGACCGGAACCGTGGCGGCGGTGATCACGACGAACGAGGGCCCCATCACGATCACGATGGACCGGTCGAAGACCCCCTGCACGATCAACTCGTTCCTCTCACTGGCACAGCAGAAGTACTTCGACGCCACGACCTGCCACCGCCTCGTGACCAACGGTCTGTACCTGCTGCAGTGCGGGGACCCGACCGGTACGGGGTCCGGTGGCCCCGGGTACACGTTCAGGGACGAGACGTACTCGACCGACACGTTCCCCGCCGGAACGGTCGCGATGGCCAACGCGGGGACCAACACGAACGGGTCGCAGTTCTTCCTGGTGTACGCGGCCACCGGGCTGCCGCCCAAGTACACGGTGTTCGGCCACATGGACGCCGCGGGCATCGCGGTCGTCACGAAGATCGCCGCTGACGGCGAGGACGGGTCGAACGCGGCGGGTGGAGGGAAGCCGAACAATCCGGCGAAGATCCTTACGGTGACCGTCGGCTGAGCGTCAGGCGGTAGCGGACACCCACTGGCGGAGCGTCTCCGCAACGACCGCCGGCTGGTCGGCGTGGACCCAGTGCCCGGCGCCCTTGACCACGACGAGCCGGACCCGGGGGAACAGCGCACGCATGGCGGGCAGCTGGTCGCGGGTCACGTAGTCGGACCTGTCACCGCCGACCCACAGCACGGGGCCGTCGTACGTCCCGCTCGCCGCGGGCCAGCCGCCGATGCGGGCGATGCCGCGGCGCAGGCCTGCAAGGTTCGGCAGCCAGGACCAGCCCGTGTCCGTGCGTTGCAGACCCTGGAGCAGAAAGCCCCGTACGACCGGGTCAGGCGCGGCCTCGAGCAGCCGGGCGTCGGCGTCGGCTCGCGTCGAAACCTGTGAGAGGTCCATCGCCAGCATCGCGTCGAGGTAGCGGACGAACTCCGTGGCGTCCGTCTCGGCGGGGGAGATGTCGACCACCGCGAGCCTGCCGACGAGCTCGGGATGTCCGAGGGCCACCAGCATCGCCACCTTGCCGCCCATCGAGTGGCCCACGAGGGTGACCGGCGCTGGCTCCGCGAGCTCGCGCAGCAGGTCGGCGACGGCATCGGCCATGGACTCGTACGACCCGTCCTCGGCCCAGGGTGACCGGCCGTGATCGGGGAGGTCGACGAGCAGGCTGCCCGCGGGGAGCAGCAGCTTGGCGATAGTCGACCAGTTCTTCCCCTGGCCGAGCAGGCCGTGGAGGAATAAGTACGAGACAGGCCCCTCGCCGACGCGTGTCACCGCCAGGCTCATCGGCGGCGCTCCCAGCACGCGGTGTGCCAGTGGCGCCGGGCGTCCACGGCATGCTCCAGCCCGAGCTCCGGGGTGCTCGGCCACGCGACCACGTGCGGCGTGCCTGCCGCCACGGGATGGTCGCAGCCGGGGCAGCGGTACGGCTTGGTCGCGGCGGCACCGGGCACGCTTCGTACGATCCAGCGTCCGTCAATCTTCTCGACGCTCGTCGCATGACCGGCCGACAGTGGTCGGGGAGCACGCAGATGCTTGCTCGGACGGCGGGCCATGACCGTGACGATACCGTGCGCGACCGTGCGATCCGTGTCGGGACGCTGCCGCCGATAGAGCATGAGAGACGTCACGACTCACCTGGTCCAAGCGATTGACATGGCATGCATAACGAATATCGTTGGTAGCGGTATTCGTTATGAGGAGCTGAGATGATGCGGGTTCGAGCCAGCCTGGAGACCACCACGCGGAACATGGCCACGATGGGCTGGGCAACCCTGGTCGCTGCCGCGGCGGTGGGGCTCTATGGGCTGATCAACACCTGGGCCACGATCACCTCGGGCGTGGCCGTCCTTTCGCTCAGTTCCAGCGATTACAGCCGACCGTCGGCGGGCACCTGGTCGGTGGCCCCGGGCGCGAGCCTCACCTGGCCATACCAGGTGATGGTGCCCGTGGGCCAGATTCCCTCGTCTGCGCGCTGGCTCGTCCAGTGCGGGGACGCGCTCACCCCGCTGTTGTGGGCTGCATCACTTGCTGCGCTGGGCCTCGTTCTGGTGAAGGTGGGCAGCGCACAGTCCGTCTTCGACCGGCAAGTCCGGCGGGCTCTGAACATCCTCGCGGGATGCCTGAGCGCGCTTGCTGTGGTACCGACCGGCCTGGTTCTCTTCGGTACGAACTGGGCACTGGGAAGCCTGGGCTGGGCCGCGAACACAGTCACGATCCCGACGGCCATGTGGGCACCGATGTTCGCCCTTTACCTTTGCATCGCCTTCGCCACCACACTGCGACACGGGGCCAGGCTCGCGTCGGAGCTGGACCAGGTGATCTAGTGCCAGCAGCGGAATCGCGGATCGTGTGCAACATTGACGTCCTGCTCAGCGACCGTGGCATGAGTCTGACGGAGCTTGCCGACCGCGTCGGCCTCAGCGTGGTCAACCTGTCGATCCTCAAGAACAACCATGCGAAGGCGGTCCGCTTCACGACCTTGACCGGACTCTGCGACGCGCTCGGCTGCACACCAGGGGACATCTTCACCGTCGTGGACCCGGCGCCGCTGATGTAGCGTCCCTTGGCATGCCGAGACTCACGTCGCCCACAACGCAGCTGCGTGACTCCTGGTTGGCTGCCCGTGAGGAGTGGGGTCGGGAGACTCATCAGGATGGTGCTGGTCTGCGCGTCGGTGATGACGTCGACACCGTTGAGGGCTTCGCCGCGTGGGTGGAGCGCCTACGCGGTGAATCTGACCCTTCCACCGTTCTGGACGAAGGCCTCGTGCATGCCAGCTACTGGTGGATCGTCGAGGACGATGAGTATCTCGGAGCGATCTCGCTTCGGCACACGCTGAACGACTTCCTGCTGCGCGCAGGCGGGCACATCGGATATGGCGTTCGCCCATCGGCTCGAAGGCGCGGCCTGGCCACCTGGGCCTTGAGAGCCGTTCTGCCCGAGGCTCGCGCGTTGGGACTGGATCGTGTGCTTGTCACCTGCGACGACGCCAATGCCGCCTCGGCTCGGACCATCGAGAGCAACGCGGGAGTCCTCGAGGACGTACGCCAGACCGAGCTCGGCCGAACCCGCCGCTACTGGATAGCTCTCTAGCCTGGTCGACCTCGACCGGGCAGCTGGCGTGGCCGCAGCGCGTGGTGGTGTGGGCACCAGCTGCAGCAGTGGTCCAGACTGGCGGGGTGGAGATCGAAATAAGCGGGGACGCCATTCGTCTGGGGCAGTTGCTCAAGTTCGCCAATCTCGTCACAGACGGGGGCGAGGCCAAGGCGCTGATCGTCAGTGGAATGGTGAGGGTCGATGGCGAGCTCGAGATCAGGCGGGGGCGCCAGGTCGGCCTCGACTCGCTGGTCGAGGTCGACCTTCCGCAAGGTCGCCAGGAGCTTCGCGTGGTGCAGGAGAGGCCGGTCCCTGGGTCGTGACCACACCGGTGCGGACCGTTTCGGGCTCATGATGGGGTTGCGTGGGCATGCGGCCCGACGCCGGTGAGCAACCAGCGAGTCCGTTCCAGTCGACGAGCCTGTCCGAGGAGCACCGGCGAGGGCTTCAGATGAGCAGCTGGGAGACGCGGCCTCGGGAGACGTGGGTGAGGAACGCGATGTCGGTCACGGACAGGCCGCGGTCCCTGAGCTCCTTCACCACCTCTCTGGTGCGCCTGGCGGCTTCGGCTTCGGCATTCTTCGCGTCCCTCATAGCTGCCCACGCTTGGATGACACGCGTCATCAGCTCGTCGTCGTCGATGTCTGGAGCCGCGGCGACGTAGACGTCCTTGTCACCGGTCAGGGCTCGGACGAAGTCCCATGCCTTCTCCTCGAGCTGGTTGAGGGTGGCGCAATCGGTCATCCCGACCAACCGCGTCTGATCTTGGGCGGTGGCGTCGTAGGCGAGGATTCGGATGTTCCAGCCACTGCCTCTCTTGGGAGTGGCTTTGGCGACGTAACTGGTGTCGAGGGGCCAACCTTCGAACGGGTTGGTGGGCGTCCGGCCGGATGCAGACTCTCCTTGTCCCGGTGACTGTGTCACTGTCGTTCCTTCCCTTCGCGCGGTACCCGCACGCTGCGAATTCCTCCACGATAGGGGTCCTAGATACTTAATGTCTAGGGGTGAGCGCCAGGCGTCCGGTGGGGCTGTCGGCGCCCCTGCTTCAGCACACTCTGCTGTCGCGCGTGAATCAGCGCTTCGGCAAGCACGACGCCGACCGGCGCCGTAGGCGACCACCGCAGTTGGAAGCGGTCGGCTGAGCTGTCACTCGGGAAAGTCAGCGTCGTCCTGCGGGTCGGCGTCCCACCCGGCAGTGAAGAGGACGTCCGCCCCCTGCGTGTCGTCAACCACGCGGGCCAGCAGCTCCGAGGCTGTTCTCGAGCCCAGCAGCGCGTACTGGTCCAGCGAGCTCAGCGGTGCGATGCCCGCGACCTGCCAGATGCGCTGCGCGAGCTCGTCCGACAGTTCGACGTCGGCCGGCCAGGGGAGCTCGACGAACTCGCTCGCGCGAGAGATGGTCGCACGCACCAGGGCCTCGGCCGCGTCGAGCTCTGAGGGAGTGGACACGTCGAGCTCCACAGCGGGGAGCTCGCGCACCTGTGCTCGCGGGAAGGGGTCATCCTGCAGCCAGCGCACCACCTCGAACCGTGCGGCACCGGTCGCGAGCAGCTCGATCGAGCCCTCGGTCACCTCCACCGAAACGATGCGGGCCACCGTGCCCACCCCGAACCGGACGTCGCCACCCCCGACCTCGGAGCCTCGCTCGATCAGCACCACCCCGAAGTCGTGCTCGGTCTGGTCGAGCACCGACGACAACATCGCGACGTACCGCGGTTCGAAGACGCGCAGCGGCAACGGCATGCCCGGAAACAGTACGGAGCCGAGCGGGAACATCGCGAGCTCACGCGTGACGTCGGTCATGACGGCGATCCTGCCGGACGCGCGGCGGCGAAGCCAGCCCGCACAAGGGTCCACGCTCACGGGACAGTGATGGTCGCCCGACGTGACCAGCGCCGCGTAACCCTCGTGCCTCGATCGAGGACGATCCACCAGCACATGCGAAGGGGCCTAGCCGCGCCGCGCGCGAGAGATGTGCGTCTCTGACCGCACATGGGCTGGCGGACCTGCAGACTGGGTGTGCGCCCACAACTCCGTGGAGGTGGCTGACGTGGAAGCGCAGGGTCGAGCGAGCTGGCGGATCGGGATGGACCAGCCTGAGAATCTGGTCATCGGGTTGTTCGTGCGCGATGTCGCGGGGCTGAAGAGCAGGCACACCTGGCTGCCGCACTGCTCGCCGGTGATCGCTCGGGCCAAAAGTGATGGATCAACTGCAGCCGGTCACCAGTGGGACCACTGGTGGGACCGCTCCATGTCCACCAGCTGGAACCGACCGGATCAGAGCCAGGACTCCCTGGCCGGCAAGCGGTGGATCCCGCTCGACGTCGAGTCGTTGCAGTCCGCTCCCGCGCTGCAGGAGGTCGTCGCCAGGCATTTCGACGCCGCACGACAATGGGCCGCCGACCGTAAGCAGGAGCACATCGAGCTGATGATCGGGACCTCGGACCCAAGACCCTTCCATCGCGGGGGACACGGCGGTCGGGGCCTCGAGGAGACGAGGCTCGTTGCGGGCTTGGAACGGGATCTTGGCCGGCGAGCTCAGCCGTTCCAGCTCTGGATCACCGTGATCCCCGTCGCTGGACGGGAGCTGTGGCAGCTCGACCCTCACCACGTTCTCCTCACGGATGAGCTCCTCAGGGACTCCGCCCAGTACCGGAGGCGCATCACACCCGTCGTGCAGGCTCTCCTCTAGCCGAAGGGCCTCACCGGGCTGGGTTGCGTCGAGGGATCAGCAAGTTGGCGCCCCCCTCGTCGGCGGACCAGGCTGGTCATGAGGTGCGACGCTCAGCGGGGGGCCAGCTTCTTGTCACGGGATGCGCCCCGACCCGACAGCTGCACGATGGCGCCCGTGACAACGCCTAGAACCGCTCCGAGGATCGCTGCGGGGAGTCCCACCTCGATGGTTGCAGCCCAGGCGGTCGGCGCGTACACGTTCAGCCCGATGATCAGCCCCGTGATGCAGCCGAGAGCTCCCACAATGAACGCCCCCAGGAACGCGAAGCGAAGAATCGGGGGCGACTCTGCCAATGGGCGGGGCATCCTCATGTCGCAAGCATGGCATTCGTCCCCAGTCGGCGAAAGCCTTACCTCTCCCGTGCGGCAGAGGGTCCGCCTGCGACGACGGTGACGTTCGCCGGACAGGCAGTGAGCCGCCAGACCGACACGACACACCGTACGAACCGCCACCGGAACCCCAATTGCCCGTCCGCACGCCAAGCTGAGGCGACTTCCGCTCCTCAAGCCTGACCGTACGTTCCGGCTGGCCTCGCGGCCGGCGATCCGGCCGGGGCCTGTGCCGGGCGAAGGCGACAGACGAGGGGGCCGGACAGTACGTTGTCCGGGTGCGCCTCGTGATCGCTCGATGCCAGGTCGACTACGCCGGGAAGCTCACGGCTCATCTCCCGATGGCGCCGAGGCTCCTCGTCGTCAAGGCCGACGGGTCCGTGTCCGTCCACGCCGACGACAAGGCATACAAGCCCCTCAACTGGATGAGTGCCCCGTGCACGTTGACGGTACGAGTGGTGGCCGAACCCGCCACGGACATCGCACAGGCGGTGAGCGAGGTCTGGGAGGTACGGAACACCTCGGGGGACACGCTCCAGATCACCATCGCCGAGGTGCTCCACGACTCGAGCCATGACCTCGGCCTCGACCCCGGCCTGCAGAAGGATGGCGTCGAGAAGCACCTTCAAGCGCTGCTCGCCGAGAACCCGTCGGCGCTCGGTGAGGGCTGGACGCTCGTACAGCGCGAGTACTACACGCCGATCGGTCCCGTCGACCTGGTCTGTCGCGACGCTGCCGGCGGGTACGTCGCGATCGAGGTGAAACGACGCGGCGAGATCGACGGCGTGGAGCAGCTGACGCGCTATCTGGAGCTCATGAGGCGCGAGCAGCGGTTCGCGAGTCTCACCGGCGTTCTAGCCGCGCAGCAGGTGAAACCGCAGGCGCGGGTGCTCGCCGCGGACCGCGGCATCGGCGTCATCACGGTCGACTACGACGTTTTGCGCGGCCTCGACAACACCATCGAGGACCGCCTGTTCTAGGACGTCAGCGCGCGTCCAGTGCCGGGAGGATGACCTCGCGGTAGACCAGCAGCAGGGCGGCGGCGAGCGGTACGGCCATGACCGCACCCGGGATTCCCAGCGTGGTGCCGCCCGCGAGGGCCGCCACCACGACCAGAGCACCCGGTACCTTCACCTGGCGTGCCATGAGCCGCGGCTGCGTGAAGTACGAGTCGAACTGCTGGTACAGGATGCAGAAGATCAGGCAGAACAACGCGACCGTCGGGCTCACCGACAGGCCGATGAGGCTGACGACGACGATGTTCGTGATACCGCCGATGAGCGGGATGTACGTGAGGAGCGCGACCATGAAGGCCAGCGCCAGCGCGTACTGGGGAAGCCCCACGAACGTCAAGAAGATGAAGAAGACGATGCCCGCGATGACGACGTCGATCGTCATGCCGGTCACGTAGCCGCCGATCCGGGTGAACATCTCGTCGGCGAGGTACTTGGCGCGAGGCCGGCGCGAACCCGGCGAGAGCAGGTAGATCGTGGTCTTGATCTGCGGCAGGCTGCTCAGGAAGTACGCCGTGAGCACGATCGTGACGATCAGCGAGAACAGGGCGTTCGCCAGGAGCGCCCCGGCTCCCAGCAACCCGTTCCAGAGGGTGTTGAGCAAGCTGCCGTTCGTCAGGAAGTCCTGCAAGCGCGTGATGAAGTGGTACTGGGCGTCGAGGTTCGCGATCTGCTGGTTCTCGCGCAATGCCTGGATGTAGGTCGGTGCGTTCTTGTAGAGAGCTGTCGCCTGGTCCGTCACGACGGGGAGCAGGGCCGTAGCGCCCAGGACGACCACCACGAGGACGCCCAGCATCACGGCGACCACCGCGAGGCCCCGAGGAAGTCGCCGTTTCGTGAGCCACTCGACCATGGGGTTTAGGCCAAGGGCGATGAACAGACTCAGCACGACGATGAGGAGGATCGCCTTCAGGGAGATCAGCGCCATGGCCAGGCCGAGCGCGACCAGTGCCCCGATGGTGGCGTAGAACCCGAACGCGAACGGCTGCCTGATGGTCGTGTCAGTCGTGGTCTCGCTGGGTATCGGCGGCGGTGGCGGCGTCACCGCCTCTACAGGATCCGCGGCCAGGTGCCGCGTGGTCATGCGGCGGAGCGCCGTCACTGGCCACTGGAAGCGCGACCCGGTGCTGTGACCCTCGACGGCCTCCTGCGTCTCGGGGACCGCGTCGACGCCGAGGATCGGGACGTTCTCCGACGCCTGGTCCTCGACCACGGGTTCTGGGACGTCGCCCTGAGTCATTGATTCTCTCTCTCGCGGATCACGGTACTGACCGCATCGTCGTCGGGGGAGCCGTCGACGGGATCGCTGTCTGCCGGTTGCTGATCATCGGACTCCTCCGAGCCCGACGGCTGCTTCGTACGAGGCTTGCGCTTGGCGGCCTTCGCGTCAGACGGCTCGGGCTCCTCGGCGACCGCCGGAAGGGCATCCTCTGCCGGGTACAGGGCACTGGGCCAAGCGCCCGGGGCCTCTTCGCCGCCTGCGGCCGCCTGCCGGCCGATGCCCACGATCTGGCTCAGCTGGGTCTGGATCGCCTTCTTCTGGTTGGCCAGCGCGGCGATCTCGGCGACGAGCTGGTCCTTGCGGCGTTCGGCCTCGGCATCGAGCCGCGCGCGGAGCTGCGCACCTGCCGACCGTGTCGCCGCGAGGTGCTGCTCGGCCTCTCGTACAGCCTGGACGCGTATGTTCTCCGCATCCAGCCCGGCGGTCACGCGGATCGTCGCGGCGGCCTCGGTCTCATCGGCCAGCACCTTGGTGGCGGTCCCGTGCTGGGCGGTCGCGTCGGCCAGCAGGGTTGCGGCCTGGGCGTGCGCGTCGCTGGCGGCCCGAGCTGCGGTCGTCTTCGCCTGGTCGGCGATCGCCTGTGCCTCTCCTGTGATGCGCGCGGCGTCGGCCTCGGCGGCAGCGATGATCGCCGCCGCCTGCTGGTTCGCCTGCCGGATGATCGCCTCGACGTGGCGTGACGCGGAACTGACGACCTTCTCGGCCTCCTGGCGAGCAGCCGCGAGCGTACCGTTCAGCTCCTCGGTCTGCTTGTCCCGCAACCGGCGGAGGTTGGCCATGGCCGTCGCACGCAGGTCGTCGGCCTCCTGCTGGCCGCCCGCGCGCAGTTCCTCGCCGTCACGGCGCGCCGACTCTCGGATGACCTGCGCCTCGAGCTGCGCCTTGCTCGTCAGCTCGTCGGAGTGGGATTCGGCAGCGCTCAGCAGTACGGAGGCGTGGCCGGTCAACCGACTCAGATCGGTGGCGGTGGACTGGGACTTCAGCAGCTCGTGCTCGGTCGTCTGCTCGCGGAGCTGACGACGAAGGTCGAGGATCTGCCGTTCGAGCTTGCGGACATGGTCGTCGACCTCCTTCTTGTCGTAGCCGAGAACGGCGTTGGGGAAGCCTCCGACAACCGTCGCTCGATCCTCGAACAGGCCGAGGCCCAGGTCCTCGTGGTCGTCGTTCATATGGGCCGCTCCTCCTGCCGGATGGGTGGGGTCCCCAGAAGGCTACCCCGTGGCGGTTCACCCGCCCGGCAAATCGGAAGCCGAGTATCAGTGAGCGGCAGGCTCGACGATCTCGAGCAGGATGCCCCCGGTGTCCTTCGGGTGGGCGAACTGGATCCGCGATCCGCCCGTACCGATCTTGGGCTCGGGGTAGAGCAGGCGTACGCCACCGGCACGGAGAGCCTCGGACACGGCGTCGATGTCCTTGACGCGGTAGGCGAGCTGCTGGATGCCAGGACCGTTCTTCGCGATGAACTTGGCGATCGTGGAGTTCTCGTTCAGCGGGGCGAGCAGCTGGATCTGTGCATTCTCCGCGCCCTGCTCCCCGGTGCCCAGCATGGCCTCTTCGACACCCTGCTCCTCGTTGGTCTCGCGGTGGAGCACGCGCCAGCCCATCACCTCGGTGTGGAACGTGATGGCCTCGTCGAGGTTCGGTACCGCGAGGCCGACATGGTCGATGCAGACAAAGAGGTCGGTGTTCATGGTCACCAGCCTGTCATACGCGCTGCTGGCACCGGGCGAGGGGGGTCAGTGACCGACACGCTCCGGATGTCCGGGGAGCACGCCGTATGGTCGGGCAAGATAAGAGAACCCGATCCGGGTGAAGGGAGCAGTCGTGACGTGGATCAAGAAAGCAGTCTGGCTGCTCGTGGCTGCGTTCGTGCTGTTCTACCTGTTCACTCGACCCGAGCAGGCCGCCGCGGCGGTGAAGACGTTCGTCGGGGCTTTTGATGCCATCGTCCGGTTCTTCACTGCGCTCGCCGCTCGCTGAGCCCGGGGTCCGTCGGACCAGCTACCTCCGGCCCGACATCGATCGGCACCTGCTCCACGACGACGGCGAAGTGGTCATCGTCGAGATCGCCAAGCCCCCTGTCGCAGCGTTCGGCCCTGCAGGCTGGGTCGTCATCGGCGTCGCCATCCTGCTGATGATGGGCTACGCCGGTCCGGGCTGGTGGCTGATGATGCTGGTCGGTCTTGGCCTTGCGGTGATCGGGCTGTACCAGATCCACTCGCTGTACATGGACCGGTTCGTCGTGACCAACCTCCGGGTGTTCCGCGTCCACGGCACGTTCGAGCGTCACGTCGCAACGGTGCCTCTGATGCGAATCCTCGACATCACCGTTCACCAGCCGTTCCTCGGCACTCTCTTCAACTACGGGCACCTGGTGTTCGAGTCGGCCGCGCAAGACCAAGGGCTCCGCGACATCAAGTACGTCGACGACCCGTTCACGATGGAGCACACCATCGAGCAGGTCATCCAGCGCTCAGGCGTACGACCGATCGCGGTCAGGCACCCCCTCGAGGACGACGGGACCTAGCGGCCCGTGGCCGCTTGGGCTCAGCTCAGGACGCCGTCGACGACTTGGCGCGCCTCCTTCTGCACCTCGGCGAGGTGGTCGGCGCCCTTCAGGGACTCGGCGTAGATCTTGTAGACGTTCTCCGTGCCCGACGGCCGCGCCGCGAACCACGCGTGCTCGGTCGTCACCTTGAGGCCGCCGATCGGCGCACCGTTGCCGGGGGCCGAGGTGAGCTTCGCGGTGATCGGCTCGCCGGCCAGGTCCGTGGCGGTCACGTCGGCGGGGGAGAGCTTGCCGAGCTTCTCCTTCTGCTCGCGGGTGGCGGGCGCGTCGACCCGCGCGTACGAGGAGACGCCGTACCTGGCTTCGAGCTCGGCGTACAGCTGCGACGGCGTCTTGCCGGTCACAGCGAGGATCTCGCTGGCGAGAAGGTCGAGCAGGATGCCGTCCTTGTCGGTGGTCCAGGTGTGGCCGTCCTTCGTGAGGAACGAGGCGCCCGCAGACTCCTCGCCGCCGAAGCCGAGGTCGCCGGAGATGAGGCCAGGGACGAACCACTTGAAGCCCACCGGTACTTCGACGAGCGTCCGGCCAAGCTCGGCGGCGACCTTGTCGATCATCGAGCTCGAGACCAGCGTCTTGCCGATGCCGGCCGTTGGGGACCAGCCCGCGCGGTGCGCGAACAGGTACTGGATGGCGACGGCCAGGTAGTGGTTGGGGTTGAGCAGGCCTCCGTCGGGCGTGACGATGCCGTGCCGATCGGCGTCCGCGTCGTTGCCGGTGGCGATGTCGTACGTGTCGCGCTGCTGGACGAGTGACGCCATCGCGTACGGAGACGAGCAGTCCATGCGGATCTTGCCGTCGTGGTCGAGTGTCATGAAACGCCAGGTCGGGTCGACCGTCGGGTTGACCACCGTCAGGTTCAGCCCCAGGTTCTCGGCGATGTACTCCCAGTACTGCACCGACGCCCCGCCCATGGGATCGGCCCCGATCCGTACGCCTGCGGCCCGGATCGCGTCGAGATCGATAGCGTTCGTCAGGTCCTCGCAGTACGCCGTGCGGTAGTCCCAGCGCTCGACGTCGCACTGCTCGTACGGGGTGCGGCGGACCTGGCCGGGATCAGTGAGCAGCTCGTTGGCGCGGGCCGCGATGACCTTCGTCGCATCCGTGTCGGCGGGACCGCCGTTCGGTGGGTTGTACTTGAAGCCGCCGTCGCGCGGCGGGTTGTGCGAAGGCGTCACGACGATGCCATCGGCGAGATGGTCGCTCCGGCCGCGGTTGTGGACGATGATCGCGCGTGACAGGGAGGGCGTCGGCGTGTACTCGTCCTCGCGCTCGGCGCGGACGTGTACGCCATGCGCCGTGAGCACCTCGATGGCCGTGCGCCACGCAGGAAGCGACAACGCGTGCGTGTCCTTCGCGATGTACAGGGGACCCGTAGTGCCCTGCGAGGCCCGGTACTCGATGATCGCCTGCGTGGTCGCCGCGATGTGCGCGTCGTTGAAGGCCCCGTCGAGGCTGGAACCCCGATGGCCCGACGTACCGAACACGACCATCTGGTCAGGGTTGGTGGGATCAGGGGTGATGGCGTAGTAGGCGGCTACCACAGCATCCACGTCGATCAGGTCAGATGGGAGGGCGACAAGTCCTGCGCGTTCGTGAGCCATGGCCCCATCCTCGCAAGGACGAGCACCGGATGGCGAGGATTCCTGTATCTGGTCACAGCGCAACGCTGGTTGAATGGCTCCATGACGCAACCACACTCGCTTCGTGGAGCCATCGACTTGTCCCAGCTGGGCGCTCCGGCGGCACCGGCGGCCCCCGCGGGCAGCTACGTGACCGAGGTCGACGACGCATCGTTCGACGCGGCCATGCAGGGATCCGTGCGGTACCCGATCCTCATCGAGTTCTACTCCCCGCGCGCCCCCGAGCAGGAGAGGCTGAGCCGGGACCTGGCTGCCCTGACAGACGAGGCGGCCGGTCGTTGGCTGCTCGTACGGCTGAACGTCGACACCTCGGCCCAGCTCGCCGGAGAGCTCCAGATCAAGGCCGTTCCCACGGTCGCCGGCGTCGTCAGCGGCCAGCTCGTCCCGCTGTGGCAGGGAACGCTGGCCAAGGACGAGGCCAAGGCGCGCATCGAGGAGCTGCTCGGCATGGCGGCGAAGTACGGGATCGTGGGCAAGGCCCAGCCCGTCGCCGCAGCACCCGCCGCAGGTGCCGACGCCGAGCCGGCGATGGACCCGCGCTACGTGGCCGCGTACGACGCCATGGAGCGCGAGGACTACGCGACTGCCCGGCAGGAGTTCGGAGCGCTGCTGGCCACCAGCGGCTCCGACGCCATCGCCAAGGCGGGCCTCGCTCAGTCAGCGCTGCTCGGCCGAGTCACGACGTCCAACCCCCAGGCCGCCGTCGACAAGCTCGCCGCCGACCCCGACGACCTCGACGCCGTGCTCGCGATGGCCGACCTCGAAGCAGCCACGGGTCAGCTCGAGGCGGCGTTCGCTCGGCTCATCGCGGCCGTACGCAGCCACACCGGCGAGGAGAGGGACATCGTGCGGAAGCGGCTGCTGGAGCTGTACGACACGTGCGAACCCACAGATCCCTCTGTTCTCCGCTCCCGCCGAGAACTAGCATCAGCATTGTTCTGAGAACTCTTTGTGGGGCTTGAGGAATCGCGGGCCACGACGGCGCGACTTGGGGGTCGTCGTGGTCTCGCCATGTCCGCGGCTGTGAGCGTGGCCGGCTCAGCCCAGAGGGCGCCCTTCTTCGAAGTACGTCGGAGTCGTCGGCCGTGCCTCGTCGATCCACAGAAGGCGCCGCGCCGCCAGCGGGGAGAGGCGTTGAGCGGCCTCGGCGGCCGTCAGCCAATGGGCGCTGACGATCTCACCGTGGTTGAGCTCCATTGCAGCGACCTCGTGCGGCAGCAGCACCCCACCGTCGAAGATGAACTCCACCGCGTCGTCCCAGCCCAGGTAGGGCGGCAGCCAGTCGACGACCAGGGGCTGTCCGAGGACGCGCTCGAGCCCGATCTCCTCGAGGACCTCGCGTTCGGCACCTAGGCGCGGCGGCTCGTGGCGCTCGACGATCCCGCCGGGCAGCTCCCAGTCGTCCTTGTACGAGACCTGGAGCAGCAGGACCCGGTCGGACGTGTCACGGAACAGCGCGTGCGCGATGACGCGGGTGCGGGGGAGCGCGGCGTTCATGACGTGCGAGAAGCCCGCCGGGCCTTCGTGTTCCTCGCCGGCCACGATCGCGTACAGGTGCACGTCCTCGGAGCCCGCGTCGGTCGCACGTCCCTTGCGGAGCACACCCTCGTGGAGGAAGCCCGCTCGGTGAGCCGCATGGCGGAGATGCCCGTCGGAGGTGCCGACGAGGAGCTCGACGCGCTCGGCGCCTTCCTCCACGGCCCGTCGCCATGCAGCACGCAGGTACGAGGTCGGGTCGCTCTCGTGAGGCGGAACCTCAAGCCTGACCGTGCGTTCGCTCACGAGCCCTCCTTCGACCCTCGTTCCTTGCAGGATACGCATCCCGTGAGAGCCCGCTCATGGTGAGGGCGACCCGGAAGGGTATGCACGTACCTTGACGAGGCGTAACGCAGGAGGTGGACGTGACGGCAACCCGTCCGGGTGGGGCGGTCACGCCCGTGCGTTCCCGTTTCGCCGACCGCGACGAGTATCCGGGACTGAACGCTGTGGGCACCGTCGTGCTGAGGTCCGGGCCCGTCATGGGACCGACCCCCCGCGTCCATCTGGTCGGACCATCCGTGGCAGGCGCGGTCGCGCCCCTGATGAGTGTCGGAACCGTCGTCCCCCCGATCAGCCCTGCACTTCCAGACTCCGTCTCTGGGCCCGAGGTGCTCCAGCCCATGGCGATCGTCGAGAGCCTCGCCACCGCGTCCGCGGAAACGGTCCGCGCCGAGATCTCCGAGTGGAAGCCGGTCGATCCTCAGACTGCTCGAGCCGTACTCCATGTCGAGCGCGCGGTGGAGATTCCGCGCGGACGACACCGCACGAGGACGCCGCGACCTGCGCGGCTGTCCTCCGGGGACGCCACGGAGCGAATGCGGCGACTCGTCACCATGGATCGGCGACGCAGGTTCGTCATGGTCGCGGCCTCGATCCTCGTCGTCGCGGGCCTCCTGGCCGGGATCTGGCGGTTCACGAGCCTGGGGTATGCGGCGGCTCAGCCCGCTACATCCTGGAACCAGGTAGCCCTCCCCGATTCGACAGCCGGGACGTCGGCGGCACCCCAGGTCCCCTCCGGGGCAGTGACATCGAGCGCCGCCCCCAGCGCGGCCCAGGCAACGACTCCGACGATCGGGGCCAGCACCGCTCCCGCGACTCAAGCGACCCAGACGTCACAGCTACCCGCCGTGCTCACGGCGAACCCGATCTACAGCAAGACCGTCGAGGGATCCTGCCCGGAGGAGGTACCGCCGACGAACACCACAGATGCCGAGGCTGCCTTGACCGCGTACGTGGACTGCATGAACCAGGTGTGGGGCTCGATCATCGGATCCACCGCGATCAGGTTCAAGCCCGCGAGTATCTACTTCTACGTCAACACGATCGTGAACTCCTGCTCCACCCTCCATACGACGGACTCGGTCAGCGCGATGTACTGCCCGATGGACGCCACGATCTACGTGTCGCCCGACGGTGTGGCGAGTGCCGTGGGAAACCGCTTCTACGGCGCGGAACTCGTCACGCACGAGTACGCGCACCATGTGCAGTCGCTCACCCAGATCCTGGCGAAAGCACATGATCAGGGCTGGAGCGAGAACGAGTACAGCCGTCGCATCGAGCTCCAGGCTCACTGCCTGTCGTTCGCCGTCCTCAACCATGTCGCCGGGTTTGGACCCGACCCAGCCATCTTCCGCTTGGGCTGGCAGGTCGGAGGGGGCAGCGACTCGTACGGCTCGGTCGCCTCGCTCCAATACTGGGGCGAGAAGGGTCTCGCAGCGGCAACGATCGGTGACTGCGACACGTTCAGCGTCGCGTCGTCAGCCGTCGCCTGACCTGTCCGTTCGCGTCGATCAGGCCTCCCCGCCCGCTGACGTCTCCACCTGCTGCTCCCGCTCGAAGTGCAGCCAGACCGCGCCCAGTGCCGGGACCGCCACCGTCGCGCTCGCCTCGAAACCGCGGACGGGGACCTCGTACGCGGTGATCTGACCCATGTTGCCGTACGTGTTGGTGCCGTCGTAGACCATGGCATCCGTGTTGAGGATCTCCGTCCACACACCCGCCTGCGGGAGGCCGATCGAGTACGTGGCGTGGGGCTGGGCTGAGAAGTTGACGACACAGGCCACCAGGTCGCCCGCGTCGTCGCTGCGCACCCAGCTGAACACGTTGGCGGCGGCGTCGTCGGCGTTGAGCCACCGGAAGCCTTTGGGATCGCTGTCCAGTGCCCACAGCGCCGGGTGCTCGCGGTACACGCGGTTCAGGTCCTGGAACAGCCGCTGCAGGCCGTGGTGACCCCACAGGTCGGACACCCACCACTCGAGGCTCATCGACTCGTTGAACTCGCGCCGCTGACCGAACTCGCAGCCCATGAAGATGAGCTGCTTGCCCGGGAAGGCCCACATGAACGCGTAGAACGCCCTCAGGGTGGCGAACTTGCGCCAGTCGTCCTGTCCGATCTTGTTGACCATCGAGCCCTTGCCGTGCACGACCTCGTCGTGGCTGATCGGCAGCATGAAGTTCTCCGAGTACGCATAGACCATCGCGAACGTCATGAGGTTGTGGTGGTACTGACGGTAGACCGGGTCGAGCTGCAAGTAGCGCAGCGAGTCGTTCATCCAGCCCATGTTCCACTTGAAGCCGAAGCCGAGGCCACCCTGGTCGACGCGGCGGGTGATGCCGGCGAACGACGTCGACTCCTCGGCGATCATCATCACGCCCGGCTCCCGCTCGTACAGGTGCTTGTTGACGTAGCGCAGGAAGTCGATGGCGGCGAGGTTCTCGTTGCCGCCGAACTCGTTCGGCACCCATTCGCCGGGCTGGCGCGAGTAGTCGAGGTAAAGCATCGACGCCACGGCGTCGACGCGCAGGCCGTCGATGTGGAACTCCTTGATCCAGTACAGGGCATTCGAGACGAGGAACGACTTCACCTCGTTGCGGCCGTAGTTGAAGATGTACGTGCCCCACTCCATGTGCTCGCCCTGGCGGGGGTCCTCGTGCTCGTACAGCGCCGTGCCGTCGAAGCGGCCCAGCGCCCACTCGTCCTTGGGGAAGTGGCCGGGCACCCAGTCCATGATGACGCCGATGCCGGCCTGGTGGAGGCGGTCGATGAGGTAGCGCAACTCGTCGGGACGCCCGAAACGTGACGTCGGCGAGAAGTAGCCGGTGACCTGGTAGCCCCAGCTCGGCTCGAACGGGTGCTCCGCCAGAGGCATGAACTCGACGTGGGTGTAGCCCTGCCACGTCACGTACTCGACGAGCTCCTCGGCCAGCTCGAGGTAGGTCTTGCCGCGGCGCCAACCGCCCAGGTGCAGCTCGTACACGCTGATCGGGGAGGCGTAGGCCTGCCACTCCGCCCGCTTGGCCATCCAGGCGTCGTCCGACCAGAGGTACTTCGACTGGTACACGATGCTGGCGTTGTCCGGAGCCATCTCCGAGAACTGCGCCATGGGGTCGACCTTCTCGCGCCACACGCCGTCCGGACCCTGGATGCGGAACTTGTACAGGGTGCCGGTGCCGCGGGCTTCGATGAACCGGGACCAGACGCCGCTGCCGGGGATGTGGATCATGTCGTCGCCGGACCAGTAGTTGAAGTCGCCGATCACCTGGACGTTCTGGGCGTTGGGCGCCCACACGGAGAAGCGGGTGCCGGGGATGCGCTCGCCGGAGTCGTGGTCGTACACGGTGGTCTCGTGCGCACCCAGACGCTTCCACAGCTCGGTGTCGCCTCCGCTGTGGAATCCCTCGAGGTCCCAACCGGTCAGTTCGCCGCCAAGGTCATAGGTGGGCATGGGAGTGGTTCCCTCCGTGAAGGGTGACCGATGCGGTCACGTGTTGGATTGCGCGGAGTGGGATAGTCACCCAATCCGGTCGGTTACGCGTCTCGTACACCACTTCGTACGCCGCCTTGTCCGCCTCATACGCGCGCGTCAGGTCTCCGTCGAACTGCCGCTGATCGCCACAATAGGCCCCGAGAAAGGCTTCTCGTGTCAGAGTCAGCCAGTTCAGGGCATCCTCACTGGACGGGTCGGGATGGGCGCTCGTGGCGTACGAGATCGAGCGGGTCATCCCTGCGACGTCACGCCACACGGAGTCCGGCGCCTGGCGTTCGGCGAAAGACTTCAACGGCTCACCCTCGAAGTCGATGATGCGCCACCCGTCAGGGGTCAGAAGGGTTTGTCCGAGGTGGAAGTCGCCGTGGACGGACTGGACCGGTACGGAGCGTCCACGCAGCGCGTCGAAGGCGATGCGCAGCGATGGGACGTAGGGGGCCAGTGCATCGGCGGCCGTCGCCGCGGCGTCGAGCCGCATGGACATCTGGTCGGCGATCGCGTCGCCGGCCACGGTCGTCTCGTCCGAGGCCAGGCCGCGGTGGACGGCCGCCAGAGCGTGCCCCAGAGCGGCGGCGTGAGCGGTGAAGTCCGTGCCTGTACGGCAGGCGTCGCAGGCGAGACCCCAGCCGTCCTGCGGGTCGTGAAGCTGCTCGGTGATCGCCGCGAGGTCGTAGCGGACGCCGGCGAAGGTGCCCTCGACCCAGCCGTACACGTCCGGGACGTCCTCGACGCCGGCCTCGCGCAGGTGCAGGGTGACGGCCACGTCGCGGTTCTCGCCGGGCTCCAGCTTGCGGAAGATCTTCACGAGCGCGGCCGTACCGAGGAAGACGTTCGTGTTCGACTGCTGTCCGGGGTACCAGCGGGGCGTCAGGTCGCTGGCGGGCAGGGGAGTGACGACCCGGACAGCGATGCCGGACTCGGGCTCGCCGATCGTCGCCTCCACACCGAGCAGCGCGGTCACGGCAGCCATCGCGCCGGAATCGCGCGGGGCGTCACTGACCCACTGGCCGTCGAGCTGCCCGATCAGGGCCGCATCGTCGTCGGGCCGGACGGCACGGTAGGAGACGAGCAGCTGGTACAGCTCGCTGTCGCCGTCCGGGTACGCGACCCGCGCGAGCTCCGGCCGTACCGCCACATCCCCGCCCGGCGGTACGAGCCAGGACAACGGCTGAAGGGACACCAGCGCCCCGTCACGGCCCTTGCCCTGGAACCAGCGGGCCTCGCGGACGTGAGGCCACCACAGGGCCTCGGCCTGCGAACCGGTCACGCCAGACCGATCGACGCGACGTGCGCCGGGCTGGCAGGTGGCAGCCGGACGAATCCGGTGCTGCCCCAGGTGAACGCCGCACCGGTGATCTCGTCCGTGATGCGCAGCAGGCTCTCGACCGGCAGGCCGAGCGCGCCGAGGTCCAGGTAGACCTCGCCTTCGACCGTGGCGTGCGGGTTCAGGCTGCAGACGACGAGGACGCGGTCGTCACCGTCGGCCTTGGTGAACGCGATGATCTCCGAGTTGTTCGTCTGGTGGAAGTGGATCGTGCGCAGGGAGTGCAGCGCCGCGTGGCGGTGCCGGACCGCGTTGAGCGTGCCGATGAGCACACTGAGGTTCCCGGGCGTGTGGTAGTTGCGGGGGCGGTACTCGAACTTCTCCGAGTTGAGGTACTCCTCACCGCCTTGACGCAGCGGCTCGTGCTCGTACAGCTCGAAGCCCGAGTAGACGCCCCACGACGGCGAGAGCGTGGCGGCGAGCACCGCGCGGATCGCGAACGCACTGGGAGCACCGGACTGGGTGAACGTCGGGTTGATGTCTGGTGTGTTGACCCAGAAGTTCGGCCGGTAGAACGGGGCCATGTCGCCCGAGAGCTCTCCGAGGTAGGTCTCGAGCTCCTCCTTCGTGTTGCGCCACGTGAAGTACGTGTACGACTGGTGGAACCCGATCTTGCCCAGGGCGTGCATCATCTCGGGTCGTGTGAACGCCTCGGCGAGGAAGACCACGTCCGGATGGCTGGCGCGCATCTGGCGCATGATCCAGCCCCAGAACTGCAACGGCTTGGTGTGCGGGTTGTCGACCCGGAAGATCGTCACGCCCTTGTCCGCCCAGAACCGCAGCAGGCGCAGTGACTCCGCATAGATCCCCGCGGGGTCGGTGTCGAAGTTGACGGGGTAGATGTCCTGGTACTTCTTCGGCGGGTTCTCCGCGTAGGCGATCGTGCCGTCGAGGCGGGTCGTGAACCACTCCTTGTGATCCGTGACCCACGGGTGGTCCGGCGACGCCTGCAACGCGAAGTCGAGAGCGACTTCCAGCCCGAGCTCCTTCGCCTTCGCGACGAACCGCTCGAACGCGGCCATGTCGCCCAGCTCCGGGTGGATGGCGTCATGGCCACCGTCGGCACCGCCGATCGCCCATGGCGATCCGGGGTCGCTCGGAGACGGCGTCAGCGTGTTGTTGCGCCCCTTGCGGTGCGAGACACCGATCGGGTGGATCGGTGGCAGGTACACGATGTCGAACCCCATCGAAGCAGCCGCCTCGAGCCGCTCATGGGACGAGTCGAACGTGCCCGACACCCACACGTCCCCGTCCTGGTGGGCGCCCTGGGAGCGGGGGAAGAACTCATACCAGGCGCTGAAGAGCGCGCGCTCACGGTCGACCTGCAGCGGGAACTCGGCGGTCGGCGTGACGAGGTCGCGAGGAGCATGCTCGACCATCGCTCGCTTCACGCCGGACTGGTTCAGCGTCTCGAGCAGCTCGTCCGGGTCGCGCGCCGGCAGCATCATCGTGGCGGTCGCCTTGAGGAGCGCCGCGTCGACCTCCGAGCCGTCCTCGACGGCCTGCGCCTCACCGCGCCCGAGGACCCGCTGGACCTCGAGACACACGAGCGGTACGTCCTGGGCGATCGGCAGCTTCGCCTGCGCGTTGTGCAGCCAGGTGGCCCACGGGTCCGACCATGCCTCGACGCGGAACGTCCAGTCGCCCGCTGCATCGGCGCGTACCCACGCCTGCCAGACGTCGAGGCCCCACGGTTCGACCTGGACCATCGGCGTGCTGGTCTCGGTGCCCTCGGGCGAGGTCAGCACGGCGTTGGCGTTCACCGCATCGTGGCCCTCGCGGAACACGCGAGCGGTCACCGGGAAGAGCTCTCCGGCGACAGCCTTCGCGGGGTACGCGCCGCCGTCGACAACGGGGGAGACCTTCGTGATCGGGATGCGCCCCAGCCCGCGGGGCGGCAAACCGGTCACCATCGCGTCCACCGGCACCCTCGACATCGGACCGGCAGGGATCGGTGCGGGCACAGGCTCGGGCGTCACATCGTCTGGTGCCGGGGTGGCAGCGGCATCGGGCTCCGTGGCGCCCGTTGCCGGGCGCGTCGACTTGGCCATCGGCGTTCTCCTCGCGGTGTGCTTCACGTCTCTAACGTATCTAGTGGAACCGTATCGACCGGAAGCCCTCAGAGAGGCTGAATGTCGCTGCGGGCGCCCTGTGTCCGCAGCCCTCCTCTGGGATCGCGTCACGTATCAAGGCGTGCTTGCGGACCCTTGACACAGCCGTGATCCGAGCGCGGTGCCCTGTGAGCCGAAGGAGGGGGCTCGAATGAGAAGGCGGCGCTCGGCCTCCTGGCGCAGGGGTGCTCGGCGTGCCGCGTCTGTGGGATGACTAGTGGGATCGTGAGCTCGGCGGCAGAAGTGTGCGACTCCAGATCAGGCGAGGATCACTGACCGTAGGAGTACCGGAGGTCGGCGAAGAGCAGGTGGTTGAGTCGGTAGCGAAGGTGGCCGGTCGTGCTCTGGTCAGGCCGCTCATCGGGCGTCAGCAATGTGAACCTCAGCGAGGTCTCGCTGCCGATGGCAACAAGTTCGAAATGCACCTCATCGTGGGGTCTGCTCGGCCACAGTGACGACCACACGACTCGCTGGGGCTGGTCGGCGCCAAGAACCCTTGGCGCCACTTCGTCCGCGGCGAGCCTGAGCCACGGCCGAGTTCCCTCCCGTTCAGGTTCCACGAGGGAGTCCCAGACCACTGATGGAGGCGCTGGCAACTTCTGCGCGCGCGAACCGATCTCGATCATCGTCGGAGCCTAGGCGAGGTATCCATCAAAGGGTCAGGAGCTGGAGCGCTTGCGCGGCGACCGGGCGCGCCGGGTGGGTACGTCGGGTTGCATGACAATCACGCTGCGCGGCGGAAGGGTCATCACGGTGCCCGAGGCCAGCACGACGTCGGGAGCCGGGAGCTCGTCCTCGCCACCGGTGTGCAGCAGGATGCGGTAGCTGCTACCCCACGGCAGGTCGGGCAGCGTGATCTCGACGTGGTAGTCACCGCTGTGGAACCAGGAGATGAAGGCCTCGGACGCATCCGACACGTACATGCCGAGGGTCGTACGGCCCTCGTCGTGCCAGTCGTCGGTCGTCATCTCGCCGGTGTAGCCGTTGAGCCACGCGAGGTCGGGGCGACCGAGCGGCATGCCGCGGCCGTCGAGCACGTCGCTGCGATGCCGGTAGACCGGTGAGCGCAGGATCGCGTGTTCCGCCCGCAGCATCAGCAGCCGGGAAGCGAAGTTGTGCACGTCGCGCCACGCGTCGAGCTGACCCCACTCGACCCAGGAGATCGGGCCGTCCTGGCAGTACGCGTTGTTGTTGCCGTGCTGCGTGCGGCCCAGCTCGTCGCCGGCGGTGATCATCGGCGTGCCGAAGGACAGGAACATCGTGGCGAGGAGGTTCTTCACCTGGCGACGCCTCAGCGCGTTGATCCCCTCGTCGTCGGTCTCTCCCTCGACGCCGCAGTTCCAGGACCGGTTGTCGTCGGTCCCGTCGCGGTTGCGCTCCTTGTTCGCGTCGTTGTGCTTGCGGTTGTACGAGACGAGGTCGCGCGCCGTGAACCCGTCGTGGGCGGTGATGATGTTGACGCTGGCTTCAGGGGTCCGGTCTTCATGGTGGTACAGATCGGGGGACCCGGACAGCCTCGTCGCCAGCTCCTGCACACCGCGGGTGTGGCCGCGCCAGTAGTCGCGGACATAGCCGCGGAACTGGTCGTTCCACTCGCTCCAGCCCGGTCCCCACTTGCCCACCTGGTAGCCGTACGGGCCGACGTCCCAGGGCTCGGCGATGAGCTTGACGCCCTGGAGCACGGGATCGGTCTGCATCGCCAGCTTGAGCGGATGCTCCTGGTCGACGTGGTGGTTCGCGTCGCGGATGAGCGTGGTCGCGAGATCGAAGCGGAACCCGTCGACTCCCATCTCGGTGACCCAGTAGCGCAGGGAGTCGAGCACCAGCCGCTGGACGCCGGGCTCGCTGGTGTCCACGGAGTTGCCGGTCCCGGTGACGTCGTAGTCGTTCTTGTTGTCAGGGGTGAGCCGGTAGTAGCCACCGTGGTCGATGCCCCGGAAGCTCAGTGTCGGGCCTTCGTGACCGCCCTCGCCTGTGTGGTTGTAGACGACGTCGAGGATCACTTCGATCCCGGCGTGGTGCAGGGCTGAGACCATCTCCTTGAAGTCGGCCACCTGCGCACCTGCCGCCCGTACGGATCCGTACGCCTCGTGCGGGGCGAAGAAGCCCATCGAGTTGTAGCCCCAGTAGTTCGTGAGGCCGGAGCCCACGACGAACGGCTCGGAGACGAAATGGTGGATCGGCAGCAGCTCGACGGCCGTGACGCCCGTCGCCACCAGATGCTCGATGACCGCGGGATGTGCGAGGCCGGCGTACGTCCCGCGCAGGTGCTCGGGCACCTGCGGGTGCAGGCGCGTGTAGCCCTTGACGTGGAGCTCGTAGATGACGCTGTCGGACATCGGTCGCCGCGCGACGGGTGCCGGAGCTGGTGTGGGGGCGACGACGACCGACAAGGGGACCGCGAGGAACGAGTCGGTCGGATCGAGCAGGTAGTTCGACTCGGCCGTGTGGTCCCTGATCGGGCCCGCATAGTCGACGCCGCCTGTGTACGCGCGCGCATAGGGGTCCATGAGCAGCCGTGCCGGGTTGAACCGCCGTCCGGACTCCGGGTCCCAGGGGCCATGGACGCGGTATCCGTACAGTGCGCCATCGCCGACGCCCTCGACCCACGTGGACCAGACCCCCTCGGCGGAGGCCTCGAGATCGACGTTGTGCTGGCTGCGGTCAGCCGCCACCAACGCGACCTCCACCCGGGTCGCTCGCGGAGCCCACAGCGAGAACGACGTTCCGTTGTTGTCCACGTGCGCGCCGAGCCTTGCGTCCGACGCCGGCGCCGGCAGTGCCTCCAGTCTCATCAGTTCCTCGTATCGGGGCCGAAACCATTCGCGCCGGAGCCCTGGGGCCCAGCGTTCGACCTGTCGCGTGGCGTGACTTTACAGGGACGGTCATGATCGTCCCAATCTCGTGGTGTCACCCACTGGGCTTCGTCGGTCACATCGTCCAGGTGACGGTCGTCGGGTTAGCGAGGAGGTCGATCGTACCGACAGCCTGGATCGTAGCCAGGTCCTGGGACACCGCGGCAGTGCCGTCGACGTAGGAGATCCGAATCGTCAGGGCCACCTCGACCGTGCTCTGAGCGATGTCGGTGGCGGAGATGGTGATCTTGGCGCCGTCGGCAGGCTTCGACAACAGCGTCCAGGTGACCGTGGCCGGGTCTGCCGTGGTCACCGTGAGTTTGAAGGGGCAGCCTGCGGGGGTGAACGACTTCTGCGCCGCGCACGCGATGAGGGACGCGGAGACCGCGGTCGCCGCCGCCTTCTGGCCGGCGTCGGTGACCTCCAGCTTCAGATCGTTCGCCGAGGGAGCGTCGTTGAGGCGCTTGATGACCAGGGATCCGGTTCCGTACTGCACGTGATCGGTGACCGTTGTCAGCGGATAGCTGCCGGGTAGGAGCACGACTGTGTCCGTCGTGACACGGGTTCCCGCGATGCTCAGCGGCAGCTGCGCACGGATCTTGCTCTTCAGCGCGATCCCGCCGGAGTTGAGGGACGTCGAGACCTTGTAGCCGTTGCCGACGGGCTGGACAGAGATCCGGTCGGTCACCGCTTCTCCCCCCACCGTGTACCAGACGGGCACGACGGTCGAGTTGGTCGCGGGCACGTTGATCGCGGAGATCGCCCCTGCCGAGTGCCCGGCCGCGAGGATCTCGTTGGTGATGAACGTCGTGTCGGCCGGGGGGGTCGCGAGCTCGGCGAGCGCGGCCTTCGCGTCGTTGTCGCGTACGGCTTGGAAAAACCTCAGCACCGTGTCTGAGGGCCCGGTCCCGCCGCTCGCGCTGGCCAGGACCCGTCCAGTGATGCCGCCGGCGGCGATGGCCACTGCGGCGACGATGGCGAAGACCATCCAGCCTCGAACTGCCGGCCTGCGGCGCTCGGTCGTGGGTTCGCTCATCATCACCTCCTATGGCTGACCCAGGTTATCCATTGCGGCGGCCATACGATCCGTGCATGAAAGGACTCCCAGCGACCGGCATCGGCTCATGGCCCATGATGCGTATCGACGAGGCCGTACGGGAGTCCACGGAGCTGTGGAACCTGCCGTACCTCCCGGAGCTTCCAGGGCGAGGACCCGGGGCTGAAATGATCGGACGTGCCCTCGGACTGCTCGAGATCGGCATGGAGCGCGGTACGAGCCGATGGCGCGTCGCCGCCGCGTACGGACAGGAGCAGCGGCGCGCCAGGGCGATGCTGCGCGACGACCTCGATGTCCTCGCCGAGGTGCTCGAGGCGTACGTCGGCCCGCTCAAGGTGTCGTTGGCTGGTCCGTACACGCTGCTCGCTTCTGTGGACCTGGCACGCGGCGAGCCGATGGTCGTCGATCCCGGAGCTCGGCGCGACCTCGTCCAGGCGCATCTGGCCGCTGTCGAGGAGCTCGTAGCGCGCGTGCGGGCGCTGGTGCCGGGAGCGCAGCCGGTGCTTCAGCTCGACGAACCCGCGCTCGGCGCTGTCGCCGATGGCGCGATCCGGTCGGCGAGCGGCCTGCGACAGTGCCCGCCGGTCGACGCGGAGGAGTACGGACGGGCGTACCGCGACCTGGCGTCGCTCGACGCGTCGTCGTCGGGTCTGGTGGTCCACAGCTGCGCGCCTGCTCCGTGGCGGACGCTCATGGACGCAGGCGTACGAGCGCTGGCCGTGGATGCCGACCTGCCCGGGGATGTCGACCTGCTGGCGGAGCACGTGGACGGCGGCGGCGACCTCTGGCTGGGCATCGTGTCCACGTCGCCCGGCGCCACCGTGCCCACGACCGACCAGGTCGTGACCCGTACGCTCGACTGGCTGCGGCCTCTCGAGCTCGGCGGCCGGCTCGCCGGGCACCTCACCCTGACTCCCGCCTGCGGCCTCGCGTCGTTCACACCGGCAGCCGCAGTCCGCGTCGCACGGACGCTCCGCGAGGCATGCGGTCTGGTGGAAGAACGCCTGTTCTCCTAGGTCCGCGGTGTCGGTGGTCGCTGCTTAGATGGGTCTCGTGGCACACATTGAGAACTCGCCGACCGACCCGCCTGTGTCGGCCATCCAGCGCCACGCCGAGCTGGCGCAGACGCTCACCGACCACCGCTGGCGCTACTACGTGCTCGACGCGCCGACGATCTCCGACGGCGACTTCGACCGCCTCATGCGTGAGCTGGAGGCGCTCGAGGACGAGCACCCCGAGCTGCGCACGCCGGACTCGCCGACCCAGCACGTGGGCGGGGCCCCCGCGACGACGTTCGCGCCCGTCGCCCACCTGCAGCCGATGATGAGCCTTGACAACGCGTTCGACCGCGCGGAGCTCGACGCGTGGAACGCGCGCGCTGTACGGGAGGCGGGCGCCGATGTCATCGCCGCGTCCGGCTACCTCTGCGAGCTGAAGATCGACGGGCTCGCGCTCGACCTCGTGTACGAGAAGGGTCGGCTGATCCGGGCCGCGACCCGTGGCGACGGGCGCACCGGTGAGGACGTCACCACGAATGTGCGGACGATCTCGGCGATCCCTGCCCAGTTGACGGGTGAGGCTCCGGACGTGCTGGAGGTGCGTGGCGAGGTCTTCCTCCCCGTGGCCGCCTTCGCCGAGCTCAACGCGTCGCTCGTCGAAGCGGGCAAGCCGCCGTTCGCGAACCCCCGCAACGCCGCTGCCGGCTCGCTGCGGCAGAAGGACCCGAGGGTCACCGCAACGCGCCCTCTGTCGTTCCTGTGCCACGGGTTGGGAGAGGCGACGGGAGTGGAGATCTCCACGTTGAGCGAGGCGTACGAGTTGTTGCGCGGGTGGGGGCTGCCGACCAGCACGGAGACCACGAAATGCGTGACGATCGACGATGTCTGGGCATTCATCGCCTCGGCCGGCGAGCGACGTCATACGTTCACCCACGAGATGGACGGCGTCGTGGTCAAGCTCGACGATCGTCGGCTGCAGGACGAGCTGGGGGCCACGTCGCGAGCGCCCCGCTGGGCGGTCGCGTACAAGTACCCGCCCATCGAGGTGACCACGAAGCTGCTGGACATCGCGGTCAACGTGGGACGTACGGGACGGGTGACGCCGTTCGCCGTGATGACGCCCGTTGTCGTCGCGGGCAGCACCGTGTCGCAGGCGACCCTGCACAACGCCTCGGAGGTGAGGCGCAAGGGCGTGCTCATCGGCGACACGGTTGTGCTGCGCAAGGCCGGCGATGTCATCCCCGAGGTCCTCGGGCCAGTGGTCGCCCTGCGCGACGGCACCGAGCGGGCGTTCGTGATGCCGACGCACTGCCCGTCGTGCGGCACCGAGCTGCGTCCGGAGAAGGAGGGTGACGCCGACATCCGCTGTCCCAACCAGCGGTCCTGTCCCTCCCAGCTCACCGAACGGCTCTTCCACCTCGCGTCGCGACAAGCGCTCGACATCGAAGTGTTGGGCTGGAAGGCGGGTCAGGCGCTCTTGGAGGCCGGCCTGGTCACCGACGAGGGGGACCTGTTCTCGCTCACCGAAGACGACTTGCTGCGCAGCCCGTTCTTCACCCGCGCTGGTAAGGGCGGCGAGCCGGCGACGGTTCTGTCAGCCAACGGCACCAGGCTGCTCAGCGAGCTCGAGGCGGCCAAGACGAAGCCGTTCGCCCGGTTCCTCGTCGCGCTGTCGATCCGCCACATCGGCAAGGGCGTGGCCCCCGATGTCGCGGCGGTCTTCCCCGACATCGACGCGCTGCAGTCGGCCACGGATGAGGAGCTGTCCGGTGTGCCCGGCCTCGGCTCGATCCTCGCGACGTCCATCCGCGAGTGGTTCGCGGTCGACTGGCACCGCGAGATCGTACGGAAGTGGCAGGAGGCCGGCGCGATGCTTCCGACTGAAGCTGCGGAACCCGCCGAGCAGCTGCCGCAGACGCTCGAGGGACTGACCATCGTCGTGACGGGGTCGCTGCCCGGCTACACCCGCGACGGTGCCACGGATGCGATCGTCGCCCGTGGCGGCAAGGCGGTGGGCTCGGTCTCCAAGGGCACGGACTTCGTGGTGGTCGGAGACAACGCGGGGTCGAAGTACGACAAGGCCGTGGCGCTGAAGCGTCCGATCCTTGACGCGGCGGGGTTCGAGGCCCTGCTGGCCGACGGTGTCGAGGCGGCATCAGGGCTGGCGCGTTCGGAGTAGGCAGATCGTCGGGACCCGCTGGACCGAGCCCGTACTCTGGTGGTCGTGGCCCGACGAGTCTTTACCGACCTCGATCTGAACGCGCACGTCCCCGCCCGGGCGCAGCCCAGGATCGGCGAGTGGGGCCCCATCCGCGTGCCCTCGACACGTGCGAAGAAGTGGGCGCGCCTGTGGGTGTCGCTGGCTTTCCTCGTCGCCGCGAGTGCCCTGTTCGGACTCGGCTACTGGGTGTTCACCAAGCTCAACGGCAGCTGACGTCGAATCAACTGCCGTCCGGGTAACCGCCGCGGTGAAGGACGAGCGGGTACCAGGGAAGATGCTCGGCTGGCCGGCTGCCGACTCGCCAGTTCGCGACTCCCGGCTCGAGGCCGTCGAACAACGCCGAGCCCGACCGGGTGCCATCACCGATCAGCGGTCCGAGAGCGGCGCGCAGCGCGTCGGCCTGGGACTCGGTGCAGCTACCCCAACCGTGGTTCAGCTCGGCGACACGGATCTCCGCGACTGACAGGGCGCGCTGGCCGACAGATGTGAGCCCGATCTGCTTGCCTCGTCCCCCGGGAACAGGCGTGGTCTCGGCGCAACCGGCCCCTTCCACCTGCTTGAGGACCATCGCCATGGCTTCCTTCCCCACGCCCGCTCGGGCGGCCAGGTCGCGTACCGGCACGGGCAGCGGGGAAAGCAGGCGCAGACCGTTTGCCCACACGGGCAGCGCCAGCTGGGCGGTGGCCTCGTAGTCCAGCGTGAGGCTGAGCAGCGCGCGCGCCAGCAGGCTGACCAATGGCAGCGACGCGTCCGTACCGGCATCGGCGGCAGAGCGCGCCGAAGTGCTCCATGGTTTCTGTGGATGCTCCGCCCGCAGCCCGAACGTCAGGATGGGCAGGTAGTCGGGGAGCTTCCGCTTCTCCACCTGCGTGACAGCCACGAGCGCGGACCGAAGTTCATCGATCGTCGTGCCACCGAACCGCTCCCGCCAGCGCCGCTCGATCTCGGCCGGCAGTGGGGCCCATATGGCCGCAGCATCCCGACCACGGGCCGTCAGGTGCAGCACCGAACTCGGTGCGGGGATCGGTCGCGGGCGTGCGTCGAGCGGGTGCCCGACCCCGTTGAGCGTGGCGTAGCCCCACCGGCGCAGCCCGTCGACGTTCGTGTCCAACCCAGTGCGCTGACGAAGCTCGGCCACAGTGAGCTCGTCGGCGTCGGACAGTGCCCGGATCGCCGAGAACCACATAGCGATCGAGGCCAGCCACACGGCGCCGTGACCGCCGGGTCCCTCGGCAGTCGTACGGTGCGCGATGTCCAGCTCCGCAGCGTTGTCGATCTCGATTGCCAGCGCGACGAAGGCCGCCGACAGTTGGGCCGACAGTGGCAAGGTCTCAGTCATCGCCTACCGATGCTAACCGGGGCACGTTCACGGCCCCATCAGCAGCGGAACCGCCAGAGCAGCTGACGTCAGCCGCAGAGGCTCAGCGGGCGCCGGCGAGCGTCGCCAGGTGCTGCAGCCGTACGAGCTCGACAGGAAGGTACGCCGGTCCGCCGTTGCGGCCGATGACGATCGCTCGCCCGCCCGGCAGCGCTGCGACCGCGATGAGGGTGTCACCCCAGCCCGGCTGCCACTCCGCGGCGAGTTCGGTGGCGTACGTCGAGTCCATCGTCCCGAAGGCCGAGAGCTCGGCGCCGTCGATCTCGGGCGCCATCGAGCTGCTCGACAGCACCGATCCGGCCGTCACATCGACGAGGATCGCCCACGTCGAGTGGAACACGATCGGTGACTCCTCGGTGAGGATTTGTCCGGCACGCTTCGGCTCGCTGGCCATCCGGTTGAGCGTCGCGATGTCGGACTCGACACCCCAGTCGGAGTGGTAGTGAGACACCCAGAGGACCTTGACGCCCTCGACCATGGCGCACGCGCTGAGCAGGTTCTCGGGCAGCACGGACTGCGGCAGATTGAGCATGAAGTCGTCGATGGCGTAGTCGAGGCCCCGGTCGATGATCTCCACCGCGTGGATGTCGGCGCCCACACTGCCGAGTGCCGACGCGACCGCGCCAAGGGACCCTGGCCGGTCGGGGAGCTGGACTCGCAGCAGCAACATGGGCCCCATCTTGGAGTACGCAGGGCCGAAATCCGCGGCAATTCCCACTCTCTGGGCCCGATAGGCGGCTCGCGTCAGCGAACGTTTCCCGACCGTAATCTCCGCGACACGTTCAGCCGGTCCGCGCGTCACGGTCTGGGCTCACTCATCGAGGGGCCACGAGGTGCAACCCATGACGAGACCTGACGGCGTGTCATGACTTCTCGACCGTGGGACCTGTGGAGCTGGGCAGGGTGGCTGGGCCAGCCGATGAGCGCCCCGATGGTCGAGGGGTCAGGAAGTGCGCAGGCATGGACCAGCTGCCGGCGCGTCGTGGCTCCTCGACGGTCGGGCAGGTGGTGTCGGGGCCTCGAGGAGTCGGGAAGTGCGGTCGTACGAGCTCGTACCCGGCCCGTCGTGGCCTCTCGATGAGCGCTCGGGCACGTCGGCAGTCGAGGGGTCGGGAAGTGCATCGGTACAGGCGGGTCGGCGGCGTGTCGTGGCCCCTCGACAGGAAGCGGGTGGAAACCTGCGACCTCGCGGGTGTCGGTGCTGGTGACGCTCGGTCGGAACATCATGGTGTCTGGTCCAGGCCGATGGCGCGCCGGAACGCTTCGGCACCTGTGACGACGACCTCGTACGGCGGTCTGATGAACGTCTCCGGGGTGACGACGAACTCGTCCTGCCGCACGCGCTCACCCCGACGGTCCAGCAGCAGGTAGCCGTTCGGGACGTAGCCGCACTTGTCGCTCACCCGGTGAGAGTTCGGGTTATCGGCCCAGGCGCCGGAGCGCATCTCGACGGCGCCGAGGTTGTCGAAGGCGAACGTGAGGATCGCCTGGCGCATGAGGGTGCCCGTGCCGCGCCCCTGGTGGGCGAGCCCGAGCCACGACCCGGTCTCCGCGTGACGGACGACGGCGAACTTCTCGGACTTCATGTCCTGGGCGCCGACCATGACCCCGTCGCGCTCGACCGCCATCAGGAGCGTCCAGCTCTCGGGCGTGAATGCGGCCCAGGTGCGGTAGTAGAACTGCAGCGAGTCGAGCGGCTGCGTCTTCCCCAGGTTCCACGGCGTGAGGAACGGCTGCGCGCCCTCGGGGTGGACGCCGTCCGCAGCGAGCTGGGCGACCCGCGGAGCGTCCGACTCGCGCATCGCGCGGAGCGTGACGGGACCGCACTCGATCCGCAGACCGAACGCCGGGAAGATGTCGACGAGTTCCATGTACCCAACCAAGCAGGTGCCACTGACAGACGCCACCGATTTGGGCCCGGACACGACGGCAGCGAGCATCGCCCTAGGATGACGAGTCGACGCTTGAGGAGGATCTGTGGCGCTCACGCCCGACGACGTCGCCCGCCTGGCCGGGTTGGCGCGGATCGACCTGTCCGATGCCGAGCTGGCGCACCTCGCGCCGCAGCTCGACGTGATCCTGGAGTCGGTGGCCCGTGTCACCGAGGTGGCGAACGCCGACGTCCCCGCGACGTCGCACGCGCTCCCACTGGTCAACGTGTTCCGCGCCGACGTGGTCACACCGTCGCTGCCGGTCGAGGCTGTTCTCGCCATGGCACCGCACGCCGAGGACAACCGGTTCGCCGTACCGCGGATCCTGGGGGAGGAAGCATGAGCCTTACCACACGGTCCGCCGTCGACCTCGCCGGCCTGCTGACGCGTCGCGAGGTCTCCGCGGAAGAGGTCACCGCCGCCCACCTGGATCGGATCGCCGCCGTCGACGGCGACGTCCACGCCTTCCTGTACGTGGATGGCGATCGTGCGCTGTCGCTCGCCAAGGACGTCGACGCACGTCGTGCGGCGGGGGAGAAGCTCGGGCCGCTGGCCGGGGTCCCCGTCGGCGTCAAGGACGTGTTCACCTACGCGGGCGCCCCCACGACCTGCGGCTCGCGGATCCTCGAGGGCTGGATCCCCCCGTACACGTCGACGACCGTCCAGCGCCTGCTCGACGCGGGGATGATCCCGCTCGGCAAGACCAACATGGACGAGTTCGCCATGGGGTCGTCGACGGAGAACTCGGGCTACGGCGCCACGCACAACCCGTGGGACCTCGATCGGATCCCCGGTGGCTCCGGTGGCGGCTCGGCCGCGGCACTGGCCGCGTACGAAGCACCTCTCACCGTGGGGTCGGACACCGGCGGCTCCATCCGCCAGCCCGCCTCGGTGACGGGCACGGTCGGGATCAAGCCCACGTACGGCGGTACGTCGCGGTACGGGCTGATCGCCATGGCGTCCTCGCTCGACACGCCGGGCCCCTGTGGTCGTACCGTCCTCGACGCCGCGCTGCTCCACGAGGCCATCGCCGGCTACGACCCCCGCGACTCGACGTCGATCAACCAACCGGTCCCCGACGTGGTCGCCGCGGCCAGCAGCGGTGACGTCCGTGGCATGCGTATCGGTGTCGTCCGCGAGCTGGGCGGCGAGGGGTACGCACCCGGCGTCGAGCAGCGCTTCGACGAGGCTGTCGCCCTGCTCCAGGACGCGGGCGCCGAAGTGGTCGAAGTGTCCTGCCCCCACTTCGAGTACGCGCTGGCCGCGTACTACCTGATCATGCCTAGCGAGGTCTCGAGCAACCTGGCCCGCTTCGATGCCATGCGGTACGGCCTGCGGGTCGGCGACGACGGCACGCGATCCGCCGAGGAGGTGATGGCGCTGACACGAGGCCAAGGCTTCGGCGAGGAGGTCAAGCGCCGGATCATCATCGGCACGTACGCGTTGTCGAGCGGCTACTACGACGCGTACTACGGCTCGGCGCAGAAGGTCCGCACGTTGATCACCCGTGACTTCGACGCCGCGTTCCAGGTCGCCGACGTGCTCGTCTCCCCGACGACCCCGACGACGGCGTTCCGCATGGGGGAGCGCGTCGACGATCCGCTGTCGATGTACAAGGCGGACCTCTGCACGATCCCGTCGAACCTCGCCGGCAACTGCGCGGGCTCGTTCCCTGTCGGGCTCGCCCCTGAGGACGGCCTGCCCGTCGGGTTCCAGGTGATGGCGCCGCCGCTGGCCGACGAGCGGCTCTATCGGGTCGGTGCCGCGCTGGAACGGCTGGTTCCGAACACGCTCGGCGCCCTGGGCGCACTACCCGGCTCGCTCGCCGCGAAGGAGTCCGTCCGATGACCGCCGAGCTCATGGACTACGACGCGGCGCTCGCGATGTACGACCCGGTGCTGGGCCTGGAGGTACACGTCGAGCTCAACACGAACTCGAAGATGTTCTGCGGCTGCTCCACCGAGTTCGGGGCTGAGCCGAACACGCAGACCTGCCCGGTGTGCCTCGGTCTGCCGGGTTCCCTGCCTGTGGTCAACGCCAAGGCCGTCGAGTCGGCGATGCGCATCGGGCTCGCGCTCGGCTGCGAGATCGCGCCGTGGTGCCGGTTCGCGCGCAAGAACTACTTCTACCCGGACATGACCAAGGACTTCCAGACCAGCCAGTACGACGAGCCGATCGCGTACAACGGCTCCGTCACGATCGAGGCCGACGGCGTTTCGTACGAGATCCCCATCGAGCGCGCGCACATGGAGGAGGACGCCGGCAAGCTGCTGCACATCGGCGGCGCCACCGGGCGGATCCAGGGCGCCGAGTACTCGCTGATCGACTACAACCGGGCCGGCGTGCCGCTCATCGAGATCGTCACGAAGCCGATCCGCGGTACGGGCGCCAACGCACCGGAAGTGGCCAAGGCGTACGTGTCGTTCCTGCGCGACATGCTCCGCTCCCTGGGCGTCAGCGATGTACGGATGGAGCAGGGCTCCTTGCGCTGCGATGCGAACGTGTCGCTGATGCCGAAGGGCACCCACGAGCTGGGGACACGTACGGAGACCAAGAACGTCAACTCGCTGCGCTCGATCTCTGACGCGCTGCGGTACGAGATCCGGCGCCAGGCGGCGGTGCTGTCGTCCGGTGGACGGATCATCCAGGAGACGCGCCACTGGCACGAGGACGGCGGCTACACGAGCCCCGGCCGCAACAAGGAGCAGGCCGAGGACTACCGCTACTTCCCCGAGCCCGACCTCGTACCGATCGCCCCGTCCCGCGAGTGGGTCGAGGAGCTGCGCGGGACGTTGCCGGAGATGCCGTCGTTGAGGACGAAGCGGCTCCAGGCCGAGTGGGGCTTCACCGATCGCGAGTTCGGCGACATCATGGCCGGCTCCGCGCTCGACGTGATCGAGGAGACGGTTGCCGCAGGCGCGACCCCGGCGTCCGCGCGCAAGTGGTGGCTCACCGAGCTCGCACGCCGCGCCAACGAGGCCGGCAGCGAGCTCACCGACCTCGCGATCACGCCGGCCCAGGTCGCCGCGGTCCAGAAGCTCGTCGAGGCCGGCACGATCAACGACAAGCTGGCCCGCCAGGTCATCGACGGCGTCCTGGCAGGCGAAGGCGAGCCGGACGAGGTCGTACGGTCTCGCGGCCTGGCCGTCGTGTCAGACTCGGGAGCTCTCGAGGCGGCCGTGGATCGGGCCATCGCAGCCGACCCGGACGCAGCGCAGAAGATCCGCGACGGCAAGGTTCAGGCAGCCGGTGCACTCATCGGAGCGGTCATGAAGGAGATGCACGGCCAGGCCGACGCAGCAGCCGTACGAACGTTGCTGCTGCAGCGGTTGTCCTGACCGAGCTGTAGGCCGGCGGTGCGGGTTGCTTGGCCCCCATCCGTCGAGCGGCCACGACACGCGCGGTCGGTACGGCGTGTCGCGTCAGATGTTGGCCACTCGAGGCTGGTGCGTTCTCCACAGCCTCAATCTGCGCAACAGCGGGTCTGTGGATAGGTGACGGGTGGGCGTGAGGCGTGCTCATTGTCGGGGCGTGAGCACTCTGATTCTGCCTTCGAGGTTCGCCGAGAGGTCGTTCTCTCGGCGGGAGGGCGTCGCGGCCGGCATGACCGAACGCCAGCTGCGCAGTCCGTACCTTCACATCGAGACCCGTGGACTGAGGTCGCTCGACGAACCTGCGAGCGTTGCGGACCTCGCCAGGGCCTTCGCCCACGTGTTGCCCGACGATGTCGCCTTCTCGCACCTCACCGCGTGCGCTCTGTGGAACCTCCCGATGCCTGTGCATGGAGCAGAGCCGTTGCTGCACGTGATGCGCGACTCTGATCGTGCTCGCATCAGGCGCGCACAGTGTCAGGGCCATCGGGGACTGGAGCTGCGCACGGTGGCGGAGCTCGAGAGCCTGCGCGTCGTCGGTCACCTGGACACGTGGTGCGATCTGGGGGAGCTGTTCCCGGCTCACGTGTCCTTCGAGGACCTGGTGTCGGTGGGCGACTGCATCGTCAACCGCTGGGGCGACGATGGGCCCGAGCACCCGGAGCTGGCTGCGGTGCTGGGACGGCGGGTCCGACCTCGTGGCGGGCAGACGCTCGGACGTGCCCTGAGGGCGATCCGCTACGGGAGCAGGTCGCCCATGGAGACGAGGACCCGCCTGATGTTCGCGAAAGCTGGCTTCCCGGAGCCTCGACTCAATGCATGGGTCAGCGATTCCGACGGGGGATGGCTGCTCACCGGTGACCTGGTGTGGGACGAGAAGCGCGTGGTCGCCGAGTACCAGGGCTCGACCCACTTTCCCCTCGCAGCCCGCAGCCAGGACGCGGATCGAGCCGCGGTTGCGCTCGACCACGGAGCCCGCCTGTTCGAGGTGTTCTCGGAAGACGTGTTCAGCCGCGGCCGCCGACGCCGGCTCCTCGTCCGCGTTGCCCGCGCCCTCGATCTGGACCTTGCACGCCTGACCATCGACTGAGCCGTGAGCGGCCGGCCAGGTCCGCCTGCACTGCATCGAGGGGCCGTTTGGTGGCAGGACACTCCGTACATGCCGGGCGTGTCGTGGCCGTTCGTTGTGGTGCGGCAGGAATTGAAACCGTTACGGATGGCGTCGACGTGCGCGGGTACGTCGTGTGGACGCTGCTGGACAACTTCGAGTGGATCTTCGGGTACGGGCCGAAGTTCGGGCTCGTGGCGGGTGATCGCACCACGCCGGCTCGGACCCCCAAGCCGAGCGCGTACCGCCTCGGAGCGCTCGCCCGCTCGTGCAGCTGACTCCGACCTGCGGTGGTCGCGGGGGACCGCACCACGGGGTTGGCGAGCTACATCCCCACGCGTACCGACTCGAACGCCGCCACCGCGTCAGGCTCTCCGACGAGCTGGACGTCGGCCGCCTCGCGGCGACCCGAGATGTACAGGGTCAGCTCGCTGGGTTTCCCGACGAGCGTGACCGTACGGGTGCCTGCCTTGACTCGCAGCTCGGCGCCGGAGACATCGGATCGTGCGAGCACGACGCCGACCGGAACGCTGCGGAACACGAGCTTCGCGATCCCGGTAGAGCCCCACAACGCGTCCTCCACCCCGCGGCCCAGCTCTCGCGGAGCGGGCACGACGCCGCCGCCGCGACGAATGTCCTCGTGGTGGATGAACATCTCGGTGCCGTTGGCCTTCTCGTCCACGCCCGGCAGGCGCATCGGCGACCAGCGACCGGGACCGTTCCGTACGAGGAGTACGAGTCCCTCGAAACCGTGCCGCTGCAACGCCGCGTCCATGTGGCGCTTCGTCAGTCCGGCCAGGGGCGGGACCATGATGCCCATCGCGGCGAGCGGGTCGCTCTCTCGGACATACAGGTGCGCGACGAGGTCGGCGACGGTCCAGCCCTCGTCGAGCGTGGAGGCGTCGGGTCCGGCGGCGAGGGCGTCGTCGCACAGCGCGAGCCGTTCGGTCTGGGCAAGGGTCATGGCTCCACACTACGAACGCGGCGAAACCACCACATGTGTCCCGCGCCGCGCGAATGGCCTCGATCACGACGAGAGGTCGTTTCGTGACGGGACATGCCGTACGTCCCGGGCGTGTCGTGGCCGTTCGTGGGTAGGGGGTGGGGTGGCGTCGGCAGGAGAACCGTCGAGAGGTCGTTTCGTGACGGGACATGCCGTACGTCCCGGGCGTGTCGTGGCCGTTCGTTCTGTCCCGCGTCCCGACCGTGCCGGCGTTCTCTTCACCGCCGGTTGCGAAAAGTCGCGCCGGGTGCGTCGGAATGTGCATCGACAAGGGGTTTCTGCCTAGATTGGCCACCCAGGAGACTGACGTACACCTCAAGCTCGATTACGGTGTAGGTGTTGGCGCTGCGACGATCCGAGCACATGTCGGAGGCGCTGCCGTGCGAGATCGTGCAGGGGGAGGAGGGGCGTCCGGTGAGTGATGAGGCGGTGACGCCCGAGGTTCGACCCGAGCCGACGGGGGCGAGCCACGAAGTCGCGCCAACCGAGATGTTCTTCTCCACGACCGACGAGCGAGGCGTGATCACCGACGCGAACTCCGTGTTCGTCCGGCTCTCGCGCTATCCGCTCCAGGAGCTCCTCAACGCTCCGCACAGCATCATCCGTCACCCGGACATGCCCGGTGGTGCGTTCGAGGCCATGTGGCAGACACTGGCCGCGGGGGACCCGTTCTGCGCGTATGTGGACAACCTCGCCGCGGACGGCAGCCGGTACACGGTGTTCGCGACCGTGACCCCGCTGGCGAAGGACGGCGGCTACCTGTCTGTACGGACTCGGCCGCTCTGCCTGGATCTGCTCGACACGGTGCGCGGGATGTACCAGGTGGCGCGACCCAAGGAACGGGCTGCGCGTGAGGGTGGAGCGTCGGCCCACGAGGCGGCGGTGCTCGGCCTGGACGACTTGGCCACACAGATCCAGGACGCCGGCATCGGTACGTACCTCGACGTCATGCACCTCGTCCTTCCCGCAGAGATCGAGGCGCGTCGCGCCGCCGGTGTGGGCATCCCGCGGCGTCCCGACGCCGAGGGTTCCGTCGGCCGCATTCTCGGCTCGGCGACGGAGCTCTCGGACGCGCTCGACGGCTGGTCCGAGCGGCAACAGGACCTGGCGGCTGTCGCCGACGACCTCGTCACCGCTCAAGGCGAGCTCGATGACAGCATGGACAAGGCCCTCGACGCAGCGAACCGGTTCAAAGACGCGCTCGCTGCCCAGGAGGGGTTCTCGCCCGCCCTCATGACGATCGACCTCTGGGCTCGGATGATGGGCGTCATCGTGGAGGTCGGCGACGACCTCGCCGAGGACCTCGCGACGTTGCGGAACTCCTGTCGCAGCACACGGTTCCGGGTGTCGCTCGCTCAGCTGCAGAACGAGGCCGTGGGACAGTTCGCCGCCGAGATCTCCGACGGCGGCCTCGAACCTGCTCTGGCGCTGCGCGCCGGTTCCTCGATCGTCATGCTCTGCCGCGCCATGTCCGAGGGCTTCGAGCTCACCCGCGACGAGATGTTCCGCAACGCCGACCTCGCCCAGAAGACGGTCGAGCTGATCGACAACGCCAGCGGCCTCATCGCGATGCCCACGGAGCTCATCGAGAACTGGCGCGACCAGGTCGCCGGCCGCGACGACGCAGCGATCTCAGCACTCATCCCTCAGGTCGAGGAGCAGATCCGAGCTGCTCGGGAGTCGCTCGACATGCTCGAGAGGCTGGGGGAGCGGTGCGCAGGGCTCGCCCAGCCGTACGACACGAGTGCGGCGGACGACGCGCTGGAAGCCATCCGTCATCAGGCGGACGTCCTGGTCGCCGATGAGGGGCGCTGATCCAACGGATCGTCTGACGAGTCCCCGAGGTGCGTGTCCGGGGCACGCCACCCATCAGAGAACTCTGGACACGGTCCATGAGCTCTCTTCCCGCGAGGCGGGTCCTGTGACAGGGTGACGTCCAGACGGTAAGGCCGACGATGGCCTCACACCCACCCCTTGTTCCGGAGGAACCATGACCGTCAACCGCCTCATCATCCGTGTGCTCGGCGTCGCCGCAGCGATCACCCTCACCATCACCGGGATGGCCACCGCATCGGCCGCGTCGACCTCGTACGTGGCCCTGGGCGACTCGTACTCGTCCGGCCTCGGCACCGGCTCCTACCTCAAGGACGGCACCTCGTGCAGCCGCTCCTTGTTCGCGTACCCGGCACTCGACGCCGCGCGTCTCGGGCTCAACCTGACATTGCGCGCGTGCGCCGGGTCCACCATCGCTGACGTCCGTACGACCCAGCTGGGCGCTCTCAGCGGCAGCACGGGGTACGTCACCGTGTCGGCCGGAGGCAACGACATCGGCTTCGTGTCCGTGCTCACGGAGTGCGCCAAGCCGGCGTGGTTCAGCGACTGCAACGGGGCGATCGATGGTGCCGTCGCGATCATCCGCGCACAGCTCCCGACAGCGCTCGCCGGCCTGTACGCCGACATCCGCGCTCACGCGCCGAACGCCCGTACCGTCGTCGTGGGCTACCCGCGACTTTTCAACGGGGTCGACTGCAACCTGCTGACGTGGTTCTCCGGCGCTGAGATGACCCGTCTCAACGCCACCGCGGACCTGCTCGACAGCGTCACCGCTGCCGCCGCCAGCGCGGCGGGGTTCGGGTTCGTCGATCCGCGGGCCACCTTCACGGGCCACGCGGTCTGCTCGTCGTCACCCTGGATCAACAACCTCACCTGGCCGATCGACGATTCGTACCACCCGAACAAGGCGGGCCATGTCGGCTACGCAGCCGTCGTGGCGCCGGCTCTGACCAGCACCGTCGGGATCACGGTCACGGCCGCCATGCTGCAGGCCCAGGCCGTCACCCTGACCGCTCAAGGCAAGGCGAACGCGGCCAAGGACGCGGGCATCAGGCAGCAGCAGGTAGCCGCCCCCGACCTCACCACGCCCCAGGCCCGCGCGGCAGCGGCCGCAGCGGGCGTCGACCTCAACGACCGTGCCAGCATCGCCCGCGCCGATCGTGCGGCTGAGGCGCGCCAGGTGGCGATCCGTACAGCACGGGGACTGCCCGTGGTCGCGGCCGGCTGAGCCGGGCCACCTAGTGGACCGTGTCCGAATAGCGGCGGCGGGCCATTAGAGCTCCAGCCACATCCTGGTGTTGCCCAGGGTGTTCGGCTTGGCGCGGTCGAGGTCGAGGAACTCGGCGGTGCCCTCGTCGTACGAGCGGAGCAGTTCGCGGAAGACGTCCGGTGTCACGGGGTCGCCTTCGAGGAGGACGAAGCCGTGGCGGGCGAAGAACTCCGTCTCGAACGTGAGGCAGAACACCCGGTTGACGCCGATCGCACGAGCGTTGTCGACCAGGCCATCGACGATGAGCCCCCCGATGCCATGGCCGCGGGCGTCTTCGGAGACAGCCACCGTGCGTACCTCCGCGACGTCCTCCCAGAACACATGGAGGGCGCCGCACCCGACGACCTTGCCGTCCAGCTCGGCGACGACGAACTGCTGCAGGCCCTCGTAGTAGGCGACGGGATCCTTGGCGACGAGGATGCGACGCTCGGCGTACGGAGCGACGAGATCGCGGATCGCGCGGACATCTCCTGTTCTCGCGGATCGCAGCGTCACGGGCACGCTGGACACCGTACCGGGAGCGCCCCCGCCGACGCAGCCCTGGCCGCGCACGTCCACCCACTGCACGCGATCCGGTGGCGGCACGGCCGTGGGTAACAATGTCCACATGCCTGACAACTCCCCCGGGGCCCTGCGACCCGCGATCGTCCAGGACGCCACGAGCGGCGCCGTGCTGATGCTGGCCTGGATGGACGACGAGGCGCTCAGCCGTACCCTCGAGACCCGCCGGGCGACGTACTGGTCGAGGTCCCGGCGCGAGTACTGGGTGAAGGGTGAGACGTCAGGCCACACGCAGCACGTACGCGAGGTACGGCTCGACTGCGACGGCGACACCATCCTGCTCCGCGTGGACCAGGTCGGTCCGGCCTGCCACACCAACGCGGCCACGTGCTTCGACGCCGGCGAGAGGCTGCTGGAAGACGACGGAGCCGCCTGATGGCCACGATCGTCCCCGACGCCGAAGGCTTTCGCGCGGCGGCGGAATCCGGTGCGCGGGTGATCTCTGTCCACGCTCGCGTACAGGCCGACGGCCTCACCGCGACCGGCCTGTACCACCAGCTCTGCGGCGAGCGCCCCGGTACGTTCCTGCTCGAGTCGGCCGAGGCCGGCAGCTTCGGGCGCTGGTCGTTCATCGGCGTCAACGCGCTCGGGACGCTGTCCGCCAGCAAGGGCCAGGCGACCTGGGCGGGGCGCCCGCTCACCGGGCTCCCGCTCGACGCCGACCCGCTCGCCGCACTCGCCACGACGCTCACCGCGCTGCACACCGAGCCCGAACCGGGCCACCCGCCGTTCGTGTCCGGATTCATGGGCTACCTCGGCTACGACGTCGTACGGCGCCTCGAGCGACTGCCCGACACGTGCCTCGACGACCTCGGCATCCCCGAGCTGACCATGCTGCTCGTCGGCGACCTCGCCGCCATGGACCACCACACCGGCGACGTGTGGCTCATCGCGAACGCCGTGAACTACGACGACTCGGCCGAACGGCTCGAGTGGGCGTACGAGGACGCGGTGGGCCGCGTCGAAGCGCTCCTCGCCGCTCTCGCCCAGTCGCTCCCGCCGCTCGTCACCGAACCGGTCGACGTGCCGGAGGCCGAGGTGGTGAGGCAGCGCAGCCAGGAGGAGTACTGCCAGATGGTCCGCGACTGCGTCGAGCAGATCCGGGCGGGCGAGGCGTTCCAGATCGTGCCCAGCCAGCGGTTCGAGCTGGCCACCCAGGCAGACCCGCTCGACGTGTACAGGATGCTGCGTCGCCAGAACCCCAGCCCGTACATGTACCTGCTGCGTCTTTCCGACTTCTCGATCGTCGGTGCCAGCCCCGAGGCGCTCGTGACCGTACGTGACGGTGCGGTGACGATCCATCCGATCGCCGGGACGAAGCCGCGTGGCGCGACCGGCCCGGAGGACGCCGCGTACGAGGCCGAGCTGCTCGCAGACGAGAAGGAGGCGGCCGAGCACCTCATGCTCGTCGACCTCGGCCGCAACGACGTGGGCCGCGTGTCGGTGCCGGGCACCGTCAAGGTGCTCGAGTTCATGAACGTCCGGCGCTACTCCCACGTGATGCACCTCGAGGCCGAGGTCACCGGGCAGCTCGCCCCGGGTCGTACCGCCCTCGAGGCCACGCTCGCCGGCTTCCCGGCGGGCACGTTGTCGGGCGCGCCGAAGGTTCGCGCGATGGAGATCATCGACGAGCTCGAGCTGACCAGGCGCGGCGTGTACGGAGGTGCCGTCGGCTACTTCGACTTCGCCGGCAACGCCGACACGGCGATCGCGATCCGTACGGCGCTCATCAAGGGCGGCGTCGCCTACGTACAGGCGGGAGCGGGGATCGTCGCCGACTCCGTACCGGAGATCGAGGACGCCGAGACCCAGAACAAGGCGGCTGCGATCGTACGAGCCGTACGTGCGGCGGACGCGATGCGACGATGGTCCTGATCCGACCACACGGGGCGCGGCTCGCATAAGGTGACGCAGCCGTACCGTTCAGCGAGAATGGCCCTATCCGATCCATGAGGAGCGAACCGATGAGCGATGTCGCCAAGAGTCAGACTCCGCCTCCGTCGAGCGTGACGGAGCCGACGCTGACGCGTGAGCCGCGCGAGTACTACCACGGCCGCTCCCCGGCGAGCTGGGTCGGCTCGATGACCGCCCTCGCGGGCGCGATCGTCGGCACCATTGGGTTCCTCGCGGGAGTGATCGGCGTGATCATCGCGGGCTTCGTCATCATCGGGGTCGCGCTCATCGCCACGGTCATGCTGCGCTCCATGGGGTACGGCCAGGCCAAGCCGACCGAGGGCGAGAAGTGACGCGCTCGCCCCGGCGCGAGTTCTGGGGCGAGCAGTGAGCGTGCTCGACGACATCATCGACGGCGTACGGATCGACCTCGATGCCCGTCGCGAGGCCGTCAGCCTGGACGACCTCGAACTCATGGTCGCCTCGCGGGGTGCCCCGCTCGACCCGATGCCGGCATTCCGCCGTCGGGGGCTCAGCATCATCGCGGAGGTCAAGCGGCGCTCGCCCTCGAAGGGGCACCTCGCCGAGATTCCCGAGCCTGCCGCGCTGGCCGCGGAGTACGAGGCCGGTGGCGCGTCGGCCATCTCGGTACTCACCGAGGAGCGGCGCTTCGCCGGGTCGCTGGCCGACCTCGACGCCGTCCGCGAGCGCGTGAGCATCCCCGTGCTACGCAAGGACTTCATGGTCGACCCGTACCAGGTGTGGGAGGCCAGGGCGCACGGTGCCGACCTCGTCCTGCTCATCGTGGCGGCGCTCACCGACGCCCAGCTCGGGTCCCTGGCGTTGCTCGCGCAGTCGCTCGGGATGACCTGCCTCGTCGAGGTGCACACGGCGGAGGAGGTCGCCCGGGCCGTCGACTCGGGCGCCGTGCTGCTCGGCGTGAACAACCGGGACCTCAAGACGCTCACCGTGGACCCCGGCATGTTCGCGCGGCTGGCCCAGCTCGTACCGGCCGGCATCGTCAAGGTCGCTGAGTCAGGGCTGACCAGCCCCGCCGACGCGGCAAAGGCTGCCGCCGCGGGCGCCGACGTCGTGCTCGTCGGCGAGGCGCTGGTGCGTGACCAGGAGCCGCGGCGTGCGGTGGCCGACATGATCTCGGCCGGTACGCTCGCTCGCAGCGAGGCTTGAGAGGACATTCCATGGCGACCCGACTGCCCGATGCCCAGGGCCACTTCGACCGTTTCGGCGGACGGTACGTGCCCGAGGCGTTGTTCGCGGCCCTCGACCAGCTCGACCACGAGTTCCGCGTGGCCCTGGCCGACCAGGAGTTCACCGACGAGCTGACCTCCCTGCTGAACAACTACGCGGGTCGCCCGTCCCCGCTCACGGAGACCACCAAGTTCTCCGCTCTGTGCGGGAACGCGACAGTGCTGCTCAAGCGCGAGGACCTCAACCACACGGGCTCGCACAAGATCAACAACGTGCTCGGGCAGGCCCTGCTGACGCGACGGATGGGCAAGACCCGGGTGATCGCGGAGACCGGCGCGGGCCAGCACGGCGTCGCGACGGCGACGGCCGCGGCCCTGTTCGGCTTCGACTGCACCGTGTACATGGGCGAGGTCGACACCAAGCGCCAGGCGCTCAACGTGGCGCGGATGCAGCTCCTGGGCGCCAAGGTGGTCGCGGTCGCCTCAGGCTCGCGCACGCTCAAGGACGCGATGAACGAGGCCCTGCGCGACTGGGTCGCCAGCGTGGACAACACCCACTACATCATCGGCAGCGTCGGCGGCCCGCACCCGTTCCCGGAGATGGTCCGCGAGTTCCAGCGGATCATCTCGACCGAGGCACGCGCGCAGGTCCTCGACCGGTACGGCCGCCTTCCTGACGCCGTGCTGGCGTGCGTCGGCGGCGGCTCCAACGCGATGGGCGTCTTCGCCGACTTCATCCCCGACGAGTCCGTACAGCTCATCGGCTTCGAGGCTGCTGGCGACGGCGTGGAGACAGGTCGGCACGCGGCGACGATCACCGAGGGCCGGGAAGGCGTGCTGCACGGCATGCGCACGTACGTGCTGCAGGATGACGACGGCCAGACCAAGGAATCGCACTCGATCTCCGCCGGTCTCGACTACCCGGGCGTCGGGCCCGAGCATGCGTGGCTCGCCTCGACCGGCAGGGCCACGTACGAGCCGGTCACCGACGCGGAGGCCATGGAGGCGCTCAAGCTGCTCACGCAGACCGAAGGCATCATGCCCGCCATCGAGAGCGCCCACGCGCTGGCCGGTGCGATGAGGGTCGGGCGGCGCATCGCCGAGACAGACCCGTCGGCGAGGCCGCTCTTCATCGTGAACCTGTCGGGACGCGGCGACAAGGACGTGGACACGGCGATGACCTGGTTCGGTCTCGACGGGAAACCGGACGCCACCACGGGGGGCAAGGCATGACTTTCGACGCCTCACGGCTGGGCACCTCCGGTCGCGCCTACGCGGCAGCCTCATCCGAGAACCGGGCAGCCCTGGTCGGCTACCTGCCCGTCGGCTTCCCCGACGTCGCCACCTCCGTTGAAGCGATCGTGGCGCTCACGGAGGGCACCGACGGGGTCGGCTGCGACGTGGTCGAGATCGGGATGCCCTACTCGGACCCGGTCATGGACGGCGTCGCGATCCAGCGTGCCGGTACGGCGGCGCTCGAGCGCGGGGTGCGTGCCCGCGACGTCTTCGGCGCGGTGTCCGCGGTGGCTTCGACCGGTACGCCGGCGCTGGTCATGACGTACTGGAACCTCGTGGACCACTACGGCGTCCGGGCGTTCGCGCGCGACTTCGCCGCCGCCGGGGGAGCGGGTCTGATCACCCCGGACCTGACGCCCGACGAGGCCGACGAGTGGATCGCCGCGAGCGACGAGTACGGACTCGACCGGGTCTTCCTCGTTGCGCCGTCCAGCACCGACGACCGGCTCGCGATGACCGTCGCGGCGTGCCGCGGCTGGGTGTACGCCACGGCCGTGATGGGCGTGACCGGCGCCAGGACCGAGACCTCGAACGCCGCCCCGAAACTCGTGGGCCGCGTGCACGCGCTCGGCGCCGGGCTGCCCGTGGGTGTGGGGCTCGGTGTCTCGAACGGCGACCAGGCGGCCTCGGTCGCAGCGACGGCCGACGGCGTCATCGTCGGCTCCGCACTCGTCTCGACGCTGCTCGCGGCGGAAGCGGCGGGTACACCGGGCGATCTGACCTCCCTGCGTGGTCTGGTGAGCGACCTCGCGGCGGGGGTGCGCCGGGCGGAGCGCTCGTGAAGCGCCGCAGCCTGTTCACATCGGCCGCGGCAGTGGCGTTCCTCGCCGGCTGCGCCTCGCCGACATCGGACCGTCCCGCGATCATCTCCGGCACGTCCCAGACGGGGCCGTACCGCGGGTCGCAGCTCGACCCGGCACGGTCGTACGACCTGCCCGACATCAGCCTCACCGACACGTCCGGGGCGGCGTACAACCTCCGTACGGGCAACGCCTCAGCCGCGCTCCCGCCGGTGACCGCCCTGTTCTTCGGCTACTCGAACTGCCCTGACGTCTGCACCGGGATCCTCGCGGACATGGCGACGGCGAGGAACAGGATGGCCGCGGACCTCAAGAGCAAGGTCCGGCTCGTCTGCGTCACGACCGACCCAGCTCGAGACACGCCCAGCGTCCTCAAGACCTATCTGGACCGTATCGACCCGAACTTCGTCGGTCTCACAGGTGACCTCGCCACAATCGTGTCGGTCGCCGAGAGCGTCGGGGTGTCGATCGCGGATGCCCAGAAGCTTCCCAGCGGCGGGTACGAGATCACCCACGGCACACAGGTGATCGGTTTCGGGAAGGACCACCGGGCAGCGGTGGTGTGGATGTACCCGACGCCGGTGGGCGACCTTCGGGCCGACTTCGAGACCTTGGCAAGCGTCTAGCACGACGATGAGGAACACATGAGCACGAAGAAGAGCAAGCCGTACCGAGTCGCCGGAGCGAAAGAGCGTCTGATCGCCCAGCGGGAGGCTGAGGCCGCCGCAGCGCGTAAACGCCGCCGCGACACGGGGGTCACCCTTCTGGTCGTCGTCGCCGTGATTGTCGGCATCGCGTCTCTGTACGGGTGGTACTCCGCGACGAAGAAGCCGGTCGCGCAGTCAACGGCGAGCGCCTCTGCCAGTAACAGTGCGAACCTGGCGTTCGCACCCGTCACGGTGACCGACGGGCAGGGACTGATGATCGGCGTCGCCGGGGCTCCGAACGTCGTGACGCTCTACTCCGACTTCGCCTGCACGCACTGCGCCGAGTTCGAGACCACGTACAGCGCGACACTCGCCAGCCTGCGGGACTCGGGCAAGATCGATCTGGAGTACTGGCCCCTCGGCTTCGGGAGCGCGGGCAGTGCACGCGCGTCCAATGCGATGGCCTGTGCCGCCGAGCGTGACCCGAAGCTCGCGGTCAACCTGTACGACGGGTTCTTCGCCAACATGGGGACCGACTGGTCGAACGACCAGATCCTTTCCCTGTCGACACAGCTCAGCCCGACGCTGCCCGACGGCTACGAGACGTGCGTGACCGGTGGCACCCACGCCGCCTGGGTGACGGGGATCTACAACCTCGCGAAGAGCGGCGCTGCGGCGCAGGGAACGCCGAGTGTGTACCTCAACGGCACAGCCTTCGACCTGACGACCGGCACCGCCCAGACCCTCGTGGGATCTCTGAAGTGACGCCGCTGTTCATCCCCAGCCCCCCCGTGGGGGTCTGGTACCTGGGCCCGATCCCCATCCGCGCGTACGCGCTGAGCATCATCACCGGGATCATCCTCGGCTGGTGGATCACCGGCCGCCGCTGGCGTGCGCGGGGCGGGACGCAAGAGACGCTCGACGGGATCCTCATCTGGGCAGTCCTGGCGGGCATCGTGGGTGCGCGGATCTACCACGTCATCACCGACAACGAGCTGTACTTCGGGCCAGGCCGCACGTGGTACCGGATGTTC
>Ga0182021_10000163_pt1 | contig 63263 bp, 55 predicted proteins | sample 612E3MmetaG_FD_120493 | JGI IMG/M metagenome (GOLD analysis project Ga0182021, IMG submission 120493) | Permafrost microbial communities from Stordalen Mire, Sweden - 612E3M metaG (Illumina Assembly) | ecosystem: Environmental > Terrestrial > Soil > Wetlands > Permafrost | place: Sweden...
CCGGTTTGAATTGCCGAAGAGCAGCTATGTAAGCCTGAAGGTGTTCGACGCCTTGGGGAGAGAAATCACAACATTGGTATCGCAGGAACTTAATCCCGGATATTTCACGATACGATGGAACGCGAACGTATCGAGCGGCATCTATTTCTACCGCTTGCAGGCGGGAGAATTTACAGAGACAAAAAAGATGATATTATTGAGATAGGGTTGCTTTGAGAACTACCATTCGATCACTGGGCTTCTTGCTCAATATGTTGTTTGCTTGATTTTGTGTTGAAGCCGATTGCATGCAACGCATTCTGACGCATCACTGTATTCCGGAAAGAGTGTTCGGAGGCATCATGGCACACCTTCGCGCTACAATTGTTCTCTCACTCTTTCTCTTGCAGCCAAGACTACAGGCAATTCATTCTTGTCAACCTTGATCAAGGTTTTGGCCATCACTTTTCACACGTTTGCCTTTGTTCGATGCTATCGTTACTTTGCATCACCCTCTCGCACCGTTCCATCCTTTCCAACCAACAAGAGATCTCTATGAATCGGATTGTTGCGTTTGTCTTGCTTGCTCTGTGTTCTTCGATCTCAGTTGCCCAAATACCAACGATGGTGCCGGTTGCAGGCGGCACATTTACAGATGGCTCTACTCCGGTCTCAATCAGCAGCTTCAACATCGACAAATATGAAGTCACGTACGAACTCTGGACAGCTGTCAGAAACTGGGGCTTGATTCATGGCTACACCGATCTTCCAAGTGGAGGAAATGGATACCTTCCGGTCGGGACGAATAACCCGGTTACAACTGTGAACTGGTATGATATTGTGAAATGGTGCAATGCGCGTTCCGAAAAGGATGGTTTGACCCCGGTCTATTATACAAACAGCACGCAAAGCACGGTCTGTCGCATCGGAGAGACGGTTATCAACAACGATGCGGTTAAATGGAATGCTAACGGGTATCGTTTGCCCACTGAAGCAGAGTGGGAATTTGCTGCTCGGGGAGGGACCCAAACCCACGGCTCTACTTACAGCGGTAGCAACACTGTGGGAGATGTGGCATGGTATTCTGAAAACTCGGGACAATCTACTCACACGGTGGGGCAGAAGACGGCAAATGAGCTTGGGATTTACGACATGAGCGGCAATGTCTATGAATGGTGCTGGGACTGGTGGGGCCCCGCGTATCCATCCGGAGGAACGGCTGATCCGAAAGGGCCATCATCAACACAATCATGGCGTTGTCTTCGCGGGGGTTCTTTCCTCTCCCCCGAGACTTACTGTTTGGTCCATGATCGCGCCTACTACTACCGCGACCCGGGTGTCATCTACTCCGGCAACGGCTTTCGATGTGCCCAGTCGGCTGCACAGCAGGTTACTTCGGCAAATCGTGGTGCAGGTGATCTCCCCCGGGATTTTGCACTTAACCAGAACTATCCAAATCCTTTCAATCCCAGCACAACCATCAGCTACTCATTGCCGAAGGCCGCAATTGTTTCGCTTCGGATTTTCAACGCCCTTGGTCAAGAAGTAGCAACGCTCGTGAATGAACAAAAGGAAGCCGGCTATTACCAGGTCCAATGGAACGCCAATGTCTCAAGCGGCATCTACTTCTATCGTTTGCAGGCCGGAGAATACGTGGAGACGAAGAAGATGATTCTGTTGAAGTAATCCTACACCACTAAACGTCACACCAAAGGCTCAGCGATTTGCTGGGCCTTTCATATTTCTGCGCAAATATATTTCCCCTTCAAATAGCCATCAGGATCCTTCAAGAGTCTTTGCCATTCCAACTTTGCCACAAAACCCATAGACCCTGTGGCAATGTCTAACTTACTTTGTCAGATTGTCCGTTAGACAAAATTGTGTCTAACTGTCTAATTGTCGAACTGGAAGTTTGTCAGTTCGCCACAGACCCTATAGGTTGATGACAATGTCGAACTTCTACTTTGTCACTTTGCCAAATGGCGAACTTCTTGTCTAATTGTCAAATTGGCAAATCCGTACCGTGAAGTTTGCCAGATTGCCACACTCTATAGGGATGTTGTCGATGTGACGAAGTGTGGATCTGACCTCAGTAAGGATTGTACCAGCGAGGATAAAAAAACCCCACCATGCCTGTATAAAACCGCGAATGTGTACTGAATTCGAAGGGTGTCGAATCCGCGATCAGAGATAGGATCCGAGCAGATTGGGGAATGTCAGAGGGAGGATAAAAAAACACTACTAATCGGTACATAATCGCGAAAAGCGAACCAATTTCGAAAGGTTCAATCGCGACTTCAATCGATTCGCGTAATCGCGCGCGGCGTGATGAGTTGCGGAACACAAGTTTGACAGAAGGCCGGTCCAGACGGGTGTTGGCATCTGCGAGGCGCAGAAGCTGATGGGGCTTAGGCTACGTTCATCCGGTGCCAAGTTGTTAGTTGCCACTCAGTTGCAACTTGGCGATCGTTCGGGTCTCAATATCAACGACCCAGAAATTTGCGCCGTCCCAAGCCAACCCGTTCGATGAGAAGACCGGATTGTGCTTCTGGTCGAGAGCTTGAAGCGTCGCAGGGTCATAACGGACAACCAAATTGTTGAAGGAGTTGTTTCTGGAAACCCAAAGATACTTTCCGTCAGAAACCATGTTGGCTGAAGTGTAAATTGCCCATGGTTCCTCTGGCAGAACGCTGGATAATGTTCCCGTCGCAGGATCGATGTATGCGATCTGCTCAATGCCATCGCTATACCAAAGACCATACAACGACGAGCCGGCGCTGATGATTTGGGCCAGCCGCTTGTCAGTAAGAGAAACTTTGGGGGATGACTTCATCGCAAGTGTATTCAAGTCTACAGCCACGATTGTGTACTGGGCCGAACTCCCGTTCTCATAAAATGTGTAAAGGGTGTCTCCGATAACCGCAAGGCACTGATATTCTGATTGAGACGACAGGTTGGATGGTGGATAGAAATAGTTATTCAACATAGTGCGTTGCCCAGTTGTGGTGTCAAACTTGAGGAGTCGTCCGTTGCCTCCGCAGATGATCACATCGCCTTTGTGACACGCGAGCGAGAGAATATCAGAGAAATCATTTGGGGGAATTGAAATTCGCCGGATGACCTTGCCGCGCTCCGGAGGAGTCGTGAACGAAATCGAATTCGAGGGTTTCGTATCGCCTGCATGATAGTTGATACTGACTTGTGTAGAATAGGCAGTGCTATATTGCAGAACGGGCCACGAATCTTGAGGCCATACTACTCCCGACCCTATATAGCTGGGCGGAAGGTAGTTCCCGAGAGTATCAAGAAAAACGACCTCTCCCGTCCGATCCTCCCGAATCTGAAAAACGTAAGAAGTAATATTCCTCAAGAGTTCTCTTCGGGGAGGATCTTCAATTCCGATTTCAATCCGTTGATAATCATTTGCCCATAGCGCAATTGAAGGAGTCCAGTCCGAGTCGGTCGTGGTGATGGGCTCGAAGGGCAACCGTTCGTTGCATGCGCTGAGGAGGAGAAGTAGGACAGCTCCAATTCCGATGGTTGATCTAGAAATCAATGCGCACTCCCAGTGTAATCCCGAATGCGGAAAGATCCAATGATGTTGGCGTAATCGAATCCTCCAGCGATTGCGCCGGCCCTGCCCGCCACCAGAGCGTGCGCAACAGATATGATGGAATATATGATGAGGGACTTTTCGCAACAATCCCAAAATATCCATTCCCCTCAGCGAGAACGGCCTCAAACGGCTGTGTGTGTGGCAATTCGTTGTTCAAAGGCACGAATGTGCCGTCGCCATGCAAGTTGGGGAATTCAACGTGACGATATTCGATGCCCGAGATAACGCTTACTCCCTCGACGATATGAAAAGCGAATCGAATCCCGGTGCATATCCCCATACGTGAATCCTTTAGTCGTGCATCAAACCAGTATCCATAGGAGGGATCCCAAGTGATGTGGTAACTATAATCTATCGTTGCGTGCTCTTGGCAGATCACAATGAACGGCGTTACATCCAGAGCTTCACCGAGCTCAAAACGATACTCAGCACCCGCTCCATATCCCAGCATCTTGAAATGAATATCTTGTGTGGTTTCTGTCCCGAACGTGGGAGCGGATTGAACCGTGGTGTTGCTGGAAGTCGCCGTAATGTCACCAACCACGAGTATTCTCAATCCAAAGGCAATTCGGTAGCTTAGGGCGAGCTCGCCGGTAATGTCACCCAGAATCTTCTGAGCCGATCCAATTGGTGATGGATATGCAGGGTCGTAGTTGACGGCTTCGGTGGCAATTCTTAACGATTCGTTGAGCTTATTCCATGGACGATAGGAGTAACCGCCGCTCGCGGTAAGCGATAGTCGTTGAAGACACAACCACCCCGCTTCTTCCTGAGCAAAAAGGGAGAACGGAATCAAAATAGCGGATATGAACAGAAGGAAACAACGACGGTGCATCCGGAGGCTCCTTACCGGTAAGCCTCATTGATAAGGCAAATCGATTAATAATATGTTACATGTTCTATCAGCGGGATGCAAGGTATGAGACGAAAGTCGATTGCAGAAAGGCTCAATTGCTACGAATTCATGCTGCAATACGTCGTGCTGGCTCGATACAAGACGCACACAATGCTCAGAATCGAAAAGTACTTCTGCGATTTACATTGAGAACCCACAGCAAATATTGGAATTCGTCACATGCGGGATATGAAGATCAACGCGTTAGGGTTGCATATTGCCACGGTTTGCTCACGATGTTCGATAAGGGATTAACTCCCTTTTCGTCCTTCGGACTATTACGCCTCAACGCAATCATCGGTATACTCCCTTACATTTTTGCGTGGGTTTGTTTCATTTTGAGAGGGGTCGAAGCCGCTATTGGAGTTACTCGTCCGAAAAGAGAGAAGCGATGTTCGCTCATGACTCATGGATACATTGGTGTTCTTCTCTACGATGGCACCACCCGCAACAACAAAAGCTCGGCGCGCAAAAGGCTGCATAATTGTTGGTGTCCATTGCGCCTCACTGCTCCAAGAACGGAGTAACAGATGAAGACCTTGTTCCGATTCCTGATTGCCGCGATTTGTCTATTTATTCAGACCTACCCAGCGCATGCCCAGTGGATTCAAATTAATGCTCCCGGCTTCCTAATTGGCAGCCTCGTTGCTTCAGGCTCGAACCTTATTGCAGGAGCTTATTCGCCGGGGGGGGTGTTTGTGAGCTCTAACCGAGGTGTGAGCTGGTCTCGAGTTGATACTCTCGGACTTGACCTTACTACCCCAGCGATTGCCGTAGACTCGAACGGTGTTGGGGGGACAGATGTGTTCCTGATTCGCGGCACAAGAACGTTCCGGTCCACAGACGATGGCATAAGCTGGAGTGTGACCGGTGTTCTGACGCCTTCAGCGGTGTTTGATCTTGTAGCGTTAGACCGCCGTCTTTTCATAGCGACTATCCACGGTCTGTTCCGTTCCAGTGACGATGGCGCTACCTGGATGCCGATCCCAGGGCCAGAATACATGGCTATGCAGATTGCCGTTTCGTCCAATGGGATGGGTGGTGCGAAGCTCTTTGTCGGACCGTATCTCCGTGTTTCCACCGACGATGGAACGACATGGACACAAATGAATACCTTTGGGCACGCTACCAGATCGCTGTTCGTGTCCGGGAGGACTGTTCTAGCGGGGCTCGATCACGGTGTGTTACGTTCGACAGATAATGGCATATCATGGGCTATAGCAAACACCTCATTTCTACCAAGTGTGGATGTATTTGTAGCCTACGAGAGTGGAAAATTTTTTGCATCCTTCTCTCAATATGGCGTCTGGATGTCTGCAGATGGCGGGGCGAGTTGGGCGCCAATCAATAACGGATTGCCGAATGTGACTTTGAATGTGCTCGCAGCCGATGGAACAAACCTGTACACAGAAGCCAATGGAATTATGTGCCGCCGTTCGCTGTCGGAGTTGGTGACCTCCGTGAAAAAGTCCTCGGCCGACGTACCGACACAATTCGGACTCGCAGAGAATTATCCTAATCCGTTCAATCCATCGACGACGATTTCGTTCAGTATACCGCGGACAAGCCGGGTGATCCTGACCATTGTTGATGCATTAGGAAGAACTCGGGCCGAGTTGGTAAATGAGGAGAAATCGGCGGGAACTTACCAGACGAAATGGAACGCCAACGTCCCCAGCGGCATCTACTTTTATCGACTGCAGGCAGGAGAATACGTGGAGACGAAAAAAAATGGTTGTATTGAAGTAAGTTGGCAATGGCCCCAAGGGAGAGCATGAAGTGAATGACATGAAAGAAATCGAATGTGATTATGTTGCACCATAATCCACATTGGCATTCTGTGCATCTCAGTTTTGCTCTCTTGACACTTTTATGTTGCCATCACTGTGTCCAGGCGCAGAACTCGTGGGAGCTTGTAAGCCTCAATACACCAGAAGGAATATATTCTAATCTTACTGATGTGAGCTTCTGGTCGGCATCGGGAGGTGTGGTAGTCGGATCAAATCAGTATGCATTCTATACACTCGACAGCGGAAAAACGTGGACACAGAAAGCGACGCCTGCCATTTTCAACACGATCTGTCATTTCGATGCGCTGCATGGGATTGCGACAAGATTCGTTCCAAGCCTCTCCTCGGGGGACGTGTATGCAAGTATCTGGCGTACATCCGATGGGGGAGACAGCTGGAAGATGACGTTTAAGGACAGTAATTGGCTCACAACCTTTCGGGGTGTCGGATTTTGGGATTCGCTGCAAGGATGTATCATCGGCGACTATTATCACGCCCTGGGTACCTTTGGCACCGTGCAATACAGCAGTTCCGATGCAGGAGCTTCGTGGAGTTCTGCACGGAACGATTCTGGGATTCTAGGTGCCTACCCGCTGCTGTCCTCGTTGAGCATAGTCGATGCATATACCGGGTACGCACTGCTTGGCTACACCGAGAGTTTGACGGGCAATCGCTATTCCCTACTTCTCCGAACCACCGATGCGGGACATTCGTGGAATGCGCAGGGCAGCAGTAAATTCTCAGGGACTGCGGTGGCGACCTTTGTTAACGAAAGGACCGGGACGATCATAGAAAACGGAAGCAGAATCCTGCGATCCGAGGATGGGGGTGTGACGTGGCGTGAACAAAATAATCCGGTTTCAATTGCCCTTACAAGCGTCTGCTTCGGTACGCCAGCGGCAGGGGTTGCCGTCGGTGGGGGAGCAATCATCAGCACTAGCGATGGGGGGACGCACTGGCAGAGCGAAGCGACGCCGATCTGGCTACCGATGTCGAAGGTATACGTGTCCTCGGATGGACACGTGATTGCGATCGGAAGTTCAGGCACGATCATTCGCGGACAAATCCATTCAGATCCCTGGCTTGCGCCGAATGGAACGCTTCCCTTGCTCGCACAAAACTATCCGAACCCTTTTAACGCGAGCACAACAATTCGATACGAATTACCGCGCGCGTCATCGGCATCGCTGAAGATCTTCAACGTACTTGGTCAACTTGTTGCGACGCTTGTCAACGAAGATATGAGTATGGGCACATTTCGCGTGCAATGGAGCGCCAACGTCCCCAGCGGCATCTACTTCTATCGGCTGCGAGCAGGAGAGTACGTAGAGACGAAGAAGATGATTCTCCTTCGCTGATTCTGACAGAATGTTGGTCATGCCCGAATGTGGACCACGACATCAAAATCTCTTTAGAACACATTCCCGGCCCCTACAAAAAATAGGAAACTCCCCACGCTTTAGGGGCGTTTCCTTTTTCAGCTCATTGGAATTCCCTCCACCCGCACCACCGGTCCAGTATTCTCTTGGCTTGCCAATGGCTGAATAAATTGACTAACTTACCATCAGCCCCACTGGAGACGGCCGGTCAACGAAAGAACAAGACCCTCGCGTTCAAGAGGCCGGTATCGGAATTTGCTCTTAGCGAAACGAGGAGCATTCAATATCGGCGGCAATCGTCGCCGACGCAGGAAGTGCGGGCCGAATTTCTCATACGTATTGGGAGCAGGAACAATGGCTGGAAAACATGTTGTGATCATCTTTGCGTTTCTGTGCATGCAAACTGTATTGCTGGCGCAATCAGGTATGAATACTTTGGTGGTGCATGCCGATGGCGGCAAGGACACCATCAGCAGGTTTATCTACGGACAGTTTGCTGAACACCTCGGACACGGCATCTACGGAGGCGTTTGGGTGGGAGAGGACAGCCCCATTCCTAATACCCGCGGCATCCGTAATGACGTTGTTGCCGCCCTGAAGAAAATAAGAGTTTCCGCAGTTCGATGGCCCGGAGGATGTTTTGCAGACGAATATCATTGGGGAGCCGGCATCGGCCCGCGCGCCAATCGTCCCAAGATGGTCAATACGAATTGGGGAGGAGTAACGGAAGACAACAGCTTCGGAACGCACGAATTCATGGACCTGTGCGAACAACTCGGATGTGAGCCGGTCATCTGCGGAAACATCGGAAGCGGCACAGTGAAGGAGATGTCCGACTGGGTTCAGTATCTTACTTCTGACGGCGATAATCCTATGACCGAACTCCGCAAGAAGAACGGCAGGGAGAAGCCCTGGAAGGTGAAGTTCTGGTGCGTGGGGAATGAGACATGGGGATGCGGCGGTATCATGTCGGCAGACCATTATGCCAATGAACTTGGACGCTACTCGTACTTCCTCAAGAACTACAGCGGCACGCCACTCTACAAAATTTCTTCGGGGGGACTCCAGGAGGACTACGCCTGGACTGAAACAATCATGAAAAAATGGAAGAACACGGATGCATGGCTTCAAGGATACATGAGTGGTTACTCTCTGCATTACTATACGGTGCCCGATTGGAACAAAAAGGGGACGGCAACGGATTTTGCCGAGAAGGACTGGTTCGCCACCCTTTCCAGCACTCTGAAGATGGATGAGTTGATCAGAAGACATGCAGCAATTATGGACGCGTATGATGCGCAGAGGAGAATTGGGCTCATTGTCGATGAGTGGGGGAACTGGTTTGACGTCGAGCCTGGGACCAATCCCGGTTTCCTCTATCAGCAAAACACCCTCCGCGATGCAATGGTCGCGGCAGTGAACCTCAACCTCTTCCACAAACATTGCGATCGTGTCAAGATGGCAAACATTGCCCAGATGGTGAATGTGCTGCAGGCAATGATTCTGACAAAGGGACCGGAAATCGTGTTGACCCCGACATACTATGTCTTCAAAATGTATTCGGTGCACCAGGATGCTGCACTGCTGCCGATGGAGTTGCAGAGTGAATCGTACACCAACGGTAAGGACTCGATACCCACCTTGAGCGTATCTGCATCAAAGGACAGGGAAGGAAGGATCCATATCTCGCTCGCAAATCTTCATCCCACGAAGGGGGAGAACCTCCGTTGCGAATTGAAGGGAACAACCAGTGCGAGAGTTTCCGGTGAGATTATCACAGCAGCAACGATGAATGCGTACAATGATTTTGGCAAGCCGGAGGCGGTGAACATAAAACCCTTCAAGGGAGCGCAACTGCGAAACGGTGTTCTTACTGTTTCGCTTCCTGCAAAATCCATAGTGACGCTCGAGGTGAATTGACGCAACCATGAGCATGGGAAGCAAATCTGCGGTGTACGTCATTGATATTCAGACAAGAATGCCCTATCATTTTATCACTTCATTCATTATGAATTGGCATGAATTGTGTAATGAAAAATCTGCTGGAAAAAATTAGCGCTTCAAAGTTCAATAGATTCCTATTCCCTGTGACCGGGATCCTCGCGATCATCTGGTTCCTCATACGCGTGATTCCCAAGCCAAGCAGAGCGTCATATCCTTGCATGAGAGTCGCGTATCCGATAGCGTCAACCTTTGTTCTGTACCTGCTTGGCCTGGCAGCATCGGCCTTTGCGTTGGAGCGAATGAAGAAATACTGGAAGACCCGCTACTGGACAGCAGCTGGCTTCTTTGTCATTGCGCTCGTCACCGGATTCCTTTCATTTCAGGCAGATCAACCGCCCGTCTTTGCGAATTCGAGCTACCTTGATACAGCCAATGCGCCGATCGGGGTCGCTCGGGGAATTTTTCCGGGACGTGTGGTCTGGGACAGAAATCCGGATGCGACGAATGAGAACTGCGGGAACAGAACATTCGGTGATGCATATTATCTCCCCAAGAACACCAACATGACTGTGGTCGATGGGATGGTGCGGTCGTCTCTTCTCAGTCTCACAGGCACGTCCACAGTCCGCACTGCCTGGGACACGTTGTTCGTGTATTTTAATACGAAGAAAGGGAAAGGGGCGACAGGATACCGGACCGGAGAAAAGATCTTCATCAAAACGAACGGAATTGGCTCCACGGTCGTTGACAGCAGCAACCACGCGATTACCGATCTCACCTCCTACATCGAATCACGCACGTCTCCACAGCCTGTCCTCGCGTTGCTTCGCGGGCTCATCAATGATTATGGGGTTCCGCAGGAGAATATTTCTGTCGGTGATCCGCAGCGGGATGTCCAGAACGAATACTGGGACCTCTGGCATACGGAGTTTCCAAACGTCAAGTACATCTGTAACAAAGGAGGACAGGGGCGAACACTTGCTATAAAAGGGACGCATCCATCAGTCTTCTTTTCCGACAAAGGCAAAGTACTCCGGTCCGGCAGCTGGAGCGATATGTCGGTAGGATCTCCCGTTTATCAGGATACCCTCTATAAGGTAATCGAGGATGCAGATTACATGATCTATGTGGGCGCTCTCAAGGTTCATGAACGTGCAGGGATGACAGTGATTGGAAAGTTGAATTTTGGCTCGCACATCCGACAGAATGCTATGCACTTGCACATGGGGCTTGTCAATCCGGATGGATTTACTCCCGGCGGGAACAAGAACAGCAGGTTTGGGTATGGTCAGTACCGGGTCCTGGTGGACCTCCTAGGGCATAATAAACTCGGCGGCAACACCGTGCTCTTTGTAGCCGATGGATTATGGGGAGGACGAGGTGCAAATCTGGAGCCTGTCAAATTCAAGATGGCGCCGTTTAATAACGATTGGCCTTCGTCGATCTTCATGTCACAGGATCCGATAGCATTGGAATCTGTGTGCTATGACATTCTCAAGGCTGAATTCACGAGTGACAAGCATGCGGAGACGTATCCACAGATGGTTGGCGTTGATGATCATCTGCATCAGGCTGCAGATTCATCAAACTGGCCGGCAGGCATCCGCTATGATCCTGAGAATGACGGAACACCCATAGGAAGTCTTGGCGTGCATGAGCACTGGAATAATGCAACGGCGATGGAATATTCAAGAAACCTCAAGACGGGAAATGGAATAGAGCTCCTGAAGCTTACGCCGGTCGCCAGTGCTGTGAAAGAAACAGCTCTTCCCGAGCAGTATGTGCTGGAACAGAACTATCCCAACCCATTCAACCCGAGCACGATGGTCGGATATCGGGTGCCAGTCAGCGGTCATATCACACTGAAAGTCTATGATGCCGCAGGGCGGGCGGTGGCAGTGTTGGTGGAAGGAGAGAGGGCGGCGGGGAGATACACCGTGACTTGGGATGCATCAGACATGGCTAGCGGCGCTTACTTTTGCCGGCTCACGACGGAGGGATTCACTCAGACCAGGAAGATGCTGCTGATTCGATGATCATCCCGCTGCGCCGGGAGGAACAGCAGCTGGTTGTTTCCTGAATCCTCTCCCTACGATTTGACATTGGGCTCGCGAAATGGCAGAATTACGGCGTTCGCCGGTACGGGCTCACCGATCTATCATTTCCCTATGATCAGCATGGCACTTTCGAACAATGTTTTGCATTCAGACAAAGAGGATACTTCGATGAGATCATTTCAGAGCTTCTCTGTCAAAACACTCACGATTCTGCTCCTTCTGATATCCGTGCAAGTGGTGTATGCGCAGACCCGTTACAAGGATATGGTATTTCCTTCCGCCACTGTAACGAGCAGCATCCAGTTCGGCAGCAACCTGAATATTGATGGATCGACCGCTACCTTGCTCCTAGACTTATATCAGCCCGCAGGTGATACATTGAAGCTGAGACCACTGGTCATCTGCATACACGGTGGAAGTCTTATCTCCGGCTCCAGAAGCGACATGGGGGCGTTTTGTGCTGACTTCGCAAGGCGCGGATATGTTTCTGCGACAATCGAGTATCGACTTGGCATCGAATCTCCGAAAGGCGTCAAAACAATCCTGGAAGCTCTGCTGCGAGGAGTACAGGACACCAAAGCGGCTGTTCGCTTCTTCCGTTCAAAAGCTGCCCTGTATGGAATTGACACATCACAAATCTATCTCGAAGGTTCATCAGCAGGGTCGATGGTCGCGGTGCATTATGCCTACTGGAATGAGGACGAAATTCCAACCAACATCAATCAGGCGAAGTGGGGAGATATTGAAGGAGCAAGTGGGAATCCGGGATTTTCATCCGCCATCAAAGGTATCATCAACTATTGCGGATCCATTCTGGATCCAACATGGATTGACGCGAATGAAGTACCTGTGGCAAATTTCCACGGTTTGTTGGATACGATTGTACCTCCAGACAGTGGTGTTTCGACTGATTTTACCATCAAGATGTATGGTGGTGTAGCGATATCCCGGACTGCAACGCAGCTTGGAATCTACAACCAGGGGGCGTTCTTTCCTCTCATGGGACACGGCGGCAACGAAGACAGTCTTCGGGTGTTCAGCTCAAATTTTCTTTATTCATTGATGGTTCTTTCTTCTGCGTCGTCGCAGGACTTCACCTCCATGCAACTCTCCATAAAAACATTGAAGCTCTTCCGCTACGACAGCTATATGTTCACGACATCTGCCCTCGACAAATCAGGGAACAGCATTATTCTCCCTCGGTCGATGATACAGTATTTGTGCAATCCAAAAATTGGCTCGATCGCAGCGTCCGGTATCTTCACTCCGTCGGATCATCCGGATAGCGGATATGTGTCTGTCAAGCTCAACAACAGAACGGACTCATGTTACGTGAAGACCTATGACTTCAAGTATTTCATCCTAAGACCCAAACTCGCGGTGACAGACCTCGTAACCCCGCTCAAGCTGAGCATCGATACCTATGATGCAGATTTGGTGAAGCACGACCTGGCGGCCACAAAGTTCAAACTGATCTCCACGAATCCCTCTGTAGGGACTATTGATTCGACGGGCACATTCTCCGGAAAGAAGAATGGCACCACGAGTATCGTTGCTTCGTTCAATGGCTATAGCGATACGAGCGTTGTACGAGTTGAGAGCGCAAGTGGCCTCGTCAATCTTGATCCGCTGGAGAGTCTCAGCGGATGGCGCGTTGAAGGAACAAACCTCGATTCACTTTCCGTCACGCTGGCAACGGATCAGAAGTCTGCGGGCAATGCATCCTTCAGGATAGATTATAAACTCACGTATGATCCGTTAGTACCGTCGTATATGGTCTACCTTTACAAAGATATGCTTGTGTACGGTGTTCCCGATTCCATCTATCTCGATGTGAAATCCGACGGCCGCAGACATAAACTCTCCTACAGTTTTACGGACGCGAATTCAGGATCGTTCCGTGCCCTTGCAAAGAAGTTCCTGAGCAACAGCACGGCGTTCGATCTTGTAAACACTCCTATGACAGGATTATCGCTTGTGACAGGCACGTATGACATGAGCTATCCTTTGACTCTCAAGAGATTAGAGATTCAACTCGCGGGCGATCCTGTTCAGGGCCAGTCGACTTCGGGAACCATCTATGTGGACAACCTACGGCTGAAATATCCCGGCACGGTCAGCGACGTTGAAAAGACACAGCTTTCTCCCACTGTGTTCAAACTTGAGCAGAACTACCCCAATCCTTTTAACCCGTCAACGACAATTCAGTACGACGTCCCCTCCCGCACTCATGTGGTGCTCATGATCTATAATATCCTGGGGCAGAGTGTGGCTGAGCTGGTGAACGCAGAGCAGAATGCGGGTCACTATGAGACCCGATTCGATGCCAGCGCCCTCGCCTCAGGCGTCTATCTGTATCGGCTCCAGGCCGGAAGCAATGTGCAGACACGAAAATTGATCGTTGTGAAATAGTGCACCGGAGGGATCCTGTTGAGCTGTCGAAGGCCCGGCCTGTCCGCCGAAATTGACACGGAGGCGGAAAGGATGAAGGACAGGCTACAGAAACAAAACGCCCCGACAATCGGGGCGTTTTTGTTTTTCTGGTACTCGGACAGAATATTCGAAACAGCTCTGAGTTTACTTAGCCTCGGCAGGCGTGCCCGCGGGTGGGATCGGTTCCGGGACCTTGTTCTTCACGACCGGAATCGTCTGCAGGTATGCGAAGATTGCTTTGAGATCGCCATCCGTCATGTTTTGAAATGCCGGGAAGGGCATAGGGGGAAGGAGATCTCGTCCCTTTCCCATGCGCTTGCCTGTTCGAATGGTGGTGATGAAGTTTTGTTCAGTCCAGTCGCCAAGTCCCGTCTCCTTATCCGGCGTGAGGTTTCGTGTAAAGCTTACTCCCCACGGACCGGCCCATGCAGTCATCGTCGCGGCAAAGGAACCTATCCATGACCCGTGAGCAGCAGCCGGAGCCGGTGGCAACACCATGTCCTGCGGGTGGCCGGAGAGAAAGCGCGTCATGTCAGGCTCCGGTCCTTTGGGTCCCATCTTAAACGGCGTATGACAATCATTGCACCCGATGGCGCTGACGAGATACTTGCCGCGGCTGATGAGTTTCTGATCCGGCTTGTCCTTTCCTGAGGCGGTCAAGAACAATGCTGACAAGAGCAAACAACATCCCGCTAAAACCAAACCAATACTTCTCAATCGTCGCATACTTCTCTCCTTATTTGTGTGTGAGTTGTTGCTCCCCGTTTTTGTTTACTAGGTCTTCCTGTATCCACTTGGTGATCAGATCCAAAGCTTCTGTGTCGACAATTTTTGTTCCGATTGGCGGCATCTGCCGATAGGGGTTCCGCGTAGCGATACGGTAGATAATCGCGCTTTTCGATGGATCACCGGGCAGGATCCGGTAACTCTGGTCATCGTCAAGCTCCGGGATCTGGTACTTGCTCTTGTGGCCGATGACTGTTTCCAATTCCAGCTTTGCAGCTGCAGGAGAGATGTCAACTGATCGTTTGAGGTACATGCCAAGTGTCGAGAGAGGATCGGTCGAGTTGTGACATCCGCCGCAATTGGCGCTGAGATAGCCAAGAGCGGTACGCTCGCGTGCTGAGTTGGCTGCAATGACGGGAGGATCAACAGTAAAGCGCTTCGGAAGATGTGCAAGGAGCTTCTGATCAACAAGATTTTTCAGGTTGATCATCTCGGGAGTGACCTGCTCGGCATGTGGTGCATTCGGATCTCTCTCCGGTGAGAGTTGCAGAGCATTGAAGCCAAGGACGACATCTCGTCCTTGCCCTTCGTGGCAAGCTTTGCAGTCAATGATGCCGGGAATGTCGTGACGGATGCCCGGGGAAATTTCGACGTGGTTGCGGGAACCTGCTTCAGGCACCTGGACAGCGTCACTCTCATTCTCATTCCAGGCGTAGGCTGCGAAGATCCAGACTCTCTTTCCGACTTTCTCGAGATATCGCGTTTCGACTTTTTTCCCGAACGAAAATTCTTTCCATAGTTTGGTTCCGACGGGAAAGACCCAGTCGTCCACCCGCTTCGCGTCAATGGATTGCTTTGGCGGTATGTAGATCCATCGTTTCTTCCTGGCACCATCTGACCATAACGGATACTGAGGTGAAAACATCAGGTTTGCTGGTGAGATGGTCTTGGTGACGATGTCCGAGTAGAGTCCGGTTTCTGAGAGGTTTTTGGGCGCTACTCGATTCGAACGCGGCTTGCCGGAAGACGCCCCGAGCACCAACACGAAAACGAGAACCACCGTGCTCATTCTTGCAAGGAATTGAGTGAGAATCATGAAAGAGTTCTTTCGGGGCAATCAGGAGAACACAGGTTCACGATCAGCCTTTCCATCAGCCAGGTCCTTGCAGAAGTGCTCGTATTTGGACCTATTGCTTACTCCAAGCCAACATCGTGGGACGAGATCCGGTTCCCGCCGACCACCCCGACAAGGCGGTCGGGGCCCTCGTTTCTTTGCTCGACTTGATTCCCATTCGCATTTGAATTGAGTCAGGCCTTTCGACGAGCCACTGCAGCACAAGAGTATCGATTTCAATTTGAATTCACTATTTTGACTGCAGCTGATGCTTTGACGCGTCCTCCTCTCTCGAGACACACTGAGGCTTGCCATGGAACGAACTCCGGATTGCCTTGCGAAGCTGAATAGAATGAACAAGACTCTCCGCCACGAAGAGGCGGACCGTGTTCCGATCAGCGATTTCTTCTGGGGCAGCTTTCTCGATCGTTGGCGTCGCGACCTTGGGCTGGCGAAGGACACGGACATCTACAAATATTACGATCTCGATTGGATCGTCACTATCCCCAATATGGATCCTCACATCAAGCAGTTTGAGTTGCTTGAGGAATCCTCTGAGCATGTGCTCCTCCGCACCGGATTTGAGGCTGTGATCAAGAAACAGTTTGCCGATCCCATGCCTGCCTTCCTAAGATTTGAGACTGATACAATTGAGAAGATGGAATCATTCCAATTTGACGACCCGTGGGATGACCGTCGCTATTTTAACGCCGGCGACAACCAGATTGCAGGGGTCGGCGATGGATTCGCGAGGAATTCGCCGCCGTGGGTGGAAACTGTAGAATCGCTTCATCCCGACTTCCCTGTGTACGGCAGCGTCTGCGAAGGTCAGGAAATGCTCTGGCGCATTATTGGTTCGGAAAACGTCATGCTCTGGATACGCCTCTATCCTGACGAGCTTTCCAGGTTTGTCGAGCGCATCGGTGAGTTTGCTTTGGAAATCACAAAGGCCCAAATCAAGGCGAGTGGCGGAAGGCTGGATGGTATGGTCATTTGGGGAGATGTCGCCTACACCCAGGATATGTTTTTTTCACCCGACGATTGGCGACGATGCTTCAAACCTGTTGTTAAAGCGATTGTTGACGAGTGTCACTCGAACGGAATTCCGGTCATCTATCACGGATGCGGAAATGTGAGGAGGATTTTTCAGGATTTCATAGACATCGGGGTGGATGCCTACAATCCGCTTGAAGCGAAAGCGGGGATGGACGTGGTCGCGTTGCGCCGGCAATACGGACATAAGATCGGTTTCTGCGGCAATCTGGATGTCATCACCTGGGCGAATGGCACAAAGGAAGAGATCAGGAGAATGGTGCTCAGCAAGTTGAACGCTGCGAAAGGTGGCGGCTACATCGTTCAATCGGACCACTCTGTGCCAAGCAATGTATCGGGCGAGAACTACGATTATGTCGTGAAGCTCGTGCGCGAGTATGGCAAGTATCCGCTCAATTTGGGCGAGTACGATATTCCGGATATTCATTGAAAATCATCAGGACTTTTCTCAAAAACGGTTGCCACTCCCGAATGCTCCAATCGGGAGTCCAGATACAAGCTTGTCGCTTGCCCATGGCTCATGCAAATCACGTTTTGGATTCCCGCTTAAGACGAGCGGGAATGACATTCGCTCTTTAATAATGGCACTTATGAAATGCTATCCACTTCATGTGAGGCTCCGCGATGAGAACGATACTTCTGGCCATCTGCTCAATGATAGTCACAGTTTTGAGTTTCTCTCAACAGGATGGCAGGGAAGTGAAAAAAGAGGACCGTCTCAGCTGGTGGCGCGAGTCACGCTTCGGAATGTTCATCCACTGGGGCCCGGTCAGCATCAAAGGTACGGAGATCAGCTGGTCTCGAGGCGGAGAACGGCGAGGTATCAAGGGGAAGGGGGAAATTCCCGTTGAGGTGTACGACAGTCTCTACAAGCAGTTCAATCCGGCGAAGTTCAGAGCCGACGAATGGGTTTCCATCGCGCATTCTGCCGGCATGAAATACATGGTTCTCACTGCCAAACACTGTGACGGCTTCTGTCTGTGGAACTCAAGTGTCGATGACTACAGCATCGCCAACACTCCCTTCAAACGCGATGTCTGCGGTGAATTGTCCGCTGCCGCCCACACGGCGGGCATGAGAGTGGGGTGGTATTACTCTCCCATGGATTGGCGCGATCCGGACTGCCGAACGGAACGGAACAGTGTCTACGTCAATCGGATGCAGGGGCATCTGCGTGAACTGCTGAGCAACTACGGGCGTATCGATCTGATGTGGTTTGACACAGATGGCGGACCTGCTCCGTGGGACCAGGCCGCGACGTATGGTCTCGTACGCTCGCTCCAGCCGCGGCTGATCATCAACAATCGATTGGATATGGGAAGTCTCGATGACTACAAGGCTCAGAATATCGGTCCAAACGCGGACTATCAAACTCCGGAGCAACGGATCGGGGCGTTTGACAATGTCCGACCGTGGGAAACCTGTATGACTCTTGGCACGCAGTGGTCGTGGAAACCTCAGGACACCATCAAGACGTTCGAGGAATGTCTGCGCATTCTCGTCCAGTGTGTTGCCGGCGACGGGAACCTGCTCCTTAACGTCGGTCCGATGCCGAGCGGAGAAATAGAACCTCGGCAAGTGAAAGTGCTCCGGCAGATAGGAGTATGGTTGGCGAAGTATGGGGAAAGCGTGTACGGAACTCGGGGTGGTCCGTTCCGCAACGGTGAGTGGGGTGGCTCGACTTTGAAAGGAAAGACGGTGTACCTGCATATCCTAAAATGGGACGAGAACCAACTGAAACTGCCGCCACTGAAAGCAAGAATCATCAGGGGCGAAGCCCTCACCGGCGGCAATGTGAAGATTGAACAAACCGATGCAGGTACGATTATTCGAATGCCTGTCCGGAGGCAGAACAAAGTCAACACTGTCGTGAAGCTGGAGATGGAGACGCCCGTCCCTCTTGAATAATCAATTTCCCATGGGCTCAACGTGAAGCGTATCATGAAGCTTTCTCTTGTCGTCATGCTCTTATCCCTGTCCCCGGTTCACTCTCAGGACGGCACAGGAGCGAGCACCCGCGCCGACGTCATCAAACACATCAGCATTTATGAGTCGCCGTCAGAATACTGCGCCTGGCCATCGATTGCCAGGACAATGGGTGGAGATCTCGTCGTTTTGTTCACGAAGACGGAGGAGCATCTGGGTCCGAACGGGGCGATCCTTCTCAGCCGATCAACCGACAACGGGAAGACATGGATCCGACCAGTGGTAGTCCTCGATTCTCCCATCGATGACCGTGAATCCGGGATCACGACTCTTCGTGACGGACGGATCGTGGGCCACTTCTGGTCAACGTTCCACACAAGAGAGTCGTACGAAAGTTTAGCGCCGAACTCTTATGGGCGCGACCTCCTTGACCGCTGGATCGCGATGGTCGGGCAGCCGGGATACCTGGACGCAAAGAAAACTTCCGGAGCATCGACCGCAATATCGAGCGATGGCGGAAGGACGTGGTCGATACCTACCCGGGGGCATGACTCAGTTCATGGCGGGATCGAGCTTGCGAACGGAAATCTTCTCCTCGCATCGTATCGCGAAAGCCGGGACAGCATCACCATCCACACGGCCGATTCGGCCTCTGGCCCGTGGCGTCAATTGGCGACGATCGTATCACCGCATCCCGAAAGCCTCGGGCTCGGTGAGCCGCACATGGTGCAGCTCAGGTCCGGACGAGTGATCATGATGATGCGGGCAACCGCGCACCCCTACAATGATCGTGATCCGCGATGTGTCTTGTGGGAATCGTACTCTGACGACAACGGGAAGACATGGGTGGTCCCATTTGCCACATCGCTCTGGGGATTTCCGCCACACCTGGCACTTCTTGCTGACGGAAGAGCTCTCTGCACCTATGGCTATCGTCGCGTCCCCTACGGCGAACGCGCTTGCCTCAGCGATGATGGGGTGACTTGGAGTCTTCAGAATGAAGTGATTCTACGGGACGACGCACCGAACGGCGATCTGGGATATCCGGCATCAATCGAATTGGAACAAGGCGTCATACTGACAGTATATTATCAGTCGAACGTGCCGGTGGGGACAATTCAGAAAATGGATCCGCCAGATCCACATCGCGCGAAGCCCGGGATCCTCGGGACAATCTGGAGGGTCCCGTTGGTCAGATAATATGCCAATCGTGTTCTCGTTCGCCGCAGACTTCACCCGCTTCCCGAAATTGACTTGCATCATGCACCGGTGGCGGCGCTGCCGCCATGGATGGCTGACAAATACCACAAAAAGAAACTTCTTGTCCCTCTCGTGATCACTCGTTACCATTTGACTTGTGAGGAGAAATCGGAGAACTCGTTTTAGTTTCTGTTCGTTCCTTCCAAAATCTGTTCGCCAAGGGAGACCGTCAATGAAAAGATTCGTGTTCATCCTGCTCAGTATCCTGTCCCTGAATCTGCCCGTGCTTGCCCAGCAGAAGGACAACGCAAACTGCAAGGACCACCCACTTTTTACGCGGATGCCTGACTACTGGATTCACAGCTGTGACCAGAAAGAATTCGACGGCTATACCTTCGATGCCGGGCAGGGCGGTGCAGTACAGATAAATGGGCAATTCTGGCAGATCAGGTACTACCCGCAGAATTCCCTCAAGTCCAAGCCCAGTGAGTTGCAGATTCTGCTGAACTTTGAGAATGCTGTCAAGAAACTTGGGGGGGCGCTTCTTTCCAAAGGAAAAAGCAAAGAAGTCCTGAAGCTGTCTAAAGACAGTAAGGAAGTGTGGGTTGAGGTGACGACCGAGTTCACCGGCAAATACTCCTTGATCATTGTGGAGAGGAAGGCCATGACGCAGGACATCATAGCCAATGCTGATGTTTTTTCAAATGATCTCAAGAATACGGGCCACTCGGCGGTGTACGGCATCTACTTCGATACCGGAAAATCCGGGATCAAGCCCGAGTCGGAGCAGGCGATTGCCGAAATCGCTAAGCTCTTAAAGAGTGATGCCGGTTTGAATGTCTATGTGGTTGGGCACACGGATAATGTGGGAGGATTGGATGCTAACATGAAACTCTCACAGGACCGCGCGGATGCCGTCGTGCAAGCGCTTGTCCGCAATGGCGCCGTTGCAGCATTTCGTCTGAAGGCCTATGGAGACGGCCCGTTTGCTCCGGTGGCTTCCAATGACACGGAAGAAGGAAGAGCGAAGAATCGCCGGGTTGAACTAGTGAAGCAATAAGGGAAAGCACGAGCTCTGGCATGATGCATCAGACCATGGAAATGATTCTTCTCCAAAAGCATTGCGCCATGTGAAAGAAGTTACAGGAAACCTCTCCGACTGAACGACGTGGGGCGCGATATCAATCGGGCGGGCAGGCCCGGTCGGTGAAGATTCCGTTTTGCTTTCGGTTCACAGGACAAACCCGATCAAAGAGCGACCGGGGCAGGTGGGTGAGAAGCCTCCGGTTTGTTCGGAAATTCTTCAATCATACTCCATTTTTCCCCAAAATTGCCTCCTGTTTGCTTTTGGTCTAAGGCAAGCGTAGTATAGTAATCGGACACCCGTCCCGCCCGTGACAAATGTCATTGACCCGTGAACTACGGGAGTGAAATCTTTGGATTCGTGGACGCGATCAGGGGGTACAACCAGTTCATAATTCTCATTACTTAGCGAGGTACGTATGAAGCTTTACGTAGGTAACTTGTCTCGGGAAGTCACAGAAGATGACTTGCGGGCGGCGTTTCAAGTTTTTGGAGCCCTCGATTCAGTGAGTATCATCAAGGACCGTTCGAATAACGTGTCCAAAGGTTTCGGATTTGTCGAAATGGCGGTGAAGGCGGAAGCAGAAGCCGCGATTGCAGGATTGCATGGGAAAGAATTCATGGGTCGGTCAATGGACGTGAATGAAGCCCGACCTCGCCCGGAAAAATCTTCGCGCGGAGGTTACGGTGGCGGTGGTGGCGGTTACAAAGGTGGCGGTGGCGGCCGTCGCGGGTAATGGTCAGAACTATCGAATGATTTTCCGTGCTCGACTTGCTTGGAACGATAATGGGATGTGACGGGTCTGCAGATCATATCCCCCTGTTGCCAGAAAAGCACAAGGAAGCCACATTCATCTGAATGTGGCTCGCGCCAATGATTCAGAGAGGCGGACGAACCGGGGGCACTTCTCCGGAGACTCGTCAGTACGCCCGTGCATTGGAGCGTGTTGGAATGAAGGCAATTGTCACCAAGATAGCCCTCTGTTCTCTTTCCCTCTCCGCCACAGGATGTTACACTCATAGCTTCGTTTCGTAATCTGAACTCGACAACCATCCGCACGGTGTCATACTGGAAGTCACCACCACAAATGGAAATCTCCTCAAATTCTTCGGTAACAATGAGAGCGAAGCCAAAATTGAGGATCAGAGGATAGTTGGAAGTACTGTCGAAGGTCACTTCGTGAATTTCTCCATGGATGATGTGAAAACATTCTTACTATCAACCATGCGTCAAGGAGTATCGGATGAAACAAGGCGCGCACGATCCACATGATGGCTCGCCGGCTCTTCGTTGAAGGAGTAGATCAAAGACATGTCAACTGCAGTGATAACGGGGGGAGCGGGATTTCTGGGTTCTCATCTTTGTGATCGCTTGATACAGGAAGGGCAGTCTGTCATTTGTCTTGATAATCTGCTCACCGGGTCGATCGATAACATATCACACCTTACTGGGAGCTCCGCATTCAGGTTTGTGCGCTGCGATGTGACCGAAGACGTCTTCATAGAAGAAGACGTCGACTTTGTGTATCATTGTGCTTCACCGGCCAGTCCGTCTGACTTCCTGCGTCTTCCGATCGAAACCCTGAGGGCCGGCTCTTTCGGTACACATTTAATGCTGGAATTAGCCGCAAGGAAAAAGGCCAGATTTCTGTTGGCTTCCTCGTCGGAGGTGTATGGCGACCCATTGACTCACCCGCAGTCAGAGACTTACTGGGGGAACGTCAATCCAATTGGTCCCCGGGGGGTATACGATGAGTCCAAGCGATACGCAGAGGCAGTCACGATGGCGTATCATCGATACCGTGGATTGGACACTCGCATTGCACGTATCTTCAACACGTATGGTGAACGAATGCGCGTTGACGACGGGCGGGCCATTCCTGCATTCATCAAGCAAGCCCTTCATGGTCATGATATTACCGTCTTTGGTGATGGCACGCAGACAAGAAGCGTCAGTTATGTAGCCGATACTGTCGAAGGTCTGCTGCGACTTATGAAAAGTGACTATCGTCTCCCGATGAACATCGGAAGCCCCGAGGAGATCGCAATCGGACGTCTTGCGGAAGAAATCATTGGGCTCACAAACAGCAAGAGCAAGATTGTCTACAAAGCCTTGCCGGAGGACGATCCCAAAGTGCGCCAGCCGGATATCTCCCTGGCAAAAAGGGTTTTGAAGTGGGAGCCTCGGGTGAGTCGTCAGGAAGGGTTGATAAGAACGATTCAGTATTTTAGGACAAAGACTTCATGAGTGTCGTGGGTGGACCACGTGGGGAAAGATGAAGGTCAAGGGCCTGGTAGCTGAACAATTCAATTCTCAGGCTCCAACGAGAGCCTGCCGAGTGCAAGGAATACCCGCTTCAAGAAACTGCGAGCCCAGCCGTAAGGCTGGGCTCAGGTGTTTCTACGAGAGAGATTGACATTCGAATCGTGACCGCGTAACTTCAAGGGAGGAGGACACTTTCGATGATACGTCGCACCGCATTCCTGTTCTTGATCTCGGTCAGTTTTCTCGTAACGGCCTTTCCGCAAGGATCATCAACTCATCCGCGCCCGGTAGTTGTGCAGGGGGCCATGCGGTCGGAAACCGAAAAGTTGGCGAGCCGTCTGGAAAACGTCAGCATTGAAAAGGTCGGCGGCTGGACGTTCTGGAGCGGATCGGTCGATGGCTATCCTGTAATCGTGTCGAGAACGCTCAAAGGTGTCGAAAACGCCGCCGCGGCGACCGCAATTGTTATTCAGCGCTACAACCCCATTGCAATCATCAATCAGGGTACCGCTGGTGGGTACGACCCCGGCCTGCATCTGTACGACATTGTTCTCGGGACCACGTCGGTGAGCTTGGGGGCCTTCAAGACTTCATATCGAGCTGCTGGATCGGGAAGCAATACACTTGACTGGGTGCCACTCAACATGCTGTTTGAGGGAAGTGCGGCCAACGATTCGACAGCGCGCAAGGTTCTCGGATTTCCCGGTGATAGCGTGCTCCTGGCAGCAGCCCGAAGTGTGTCCCGGTTGTATAACCGTGGGCGCGTTGTGCCGGGGATCATCGGATCGGCGGACATGTGGAATGATGAAATCGATCGCATCGAGCTCTTCCGCACCAAGTATGGAGCCTCGGTGGAAGATATGGAAACTGCGTCCGCGGCGCAGATCGCGAGTTTCTTCCGTGTTGCATTCCTCGGTATTCGAGTGGTTTCCGACAACACTACGAACGGCGACGCTTTTGAACCGAAGACCGGCGAAGCTTGTGAGGATTACGTCTATCTGGTTGTGAAGGCCTACGTTGGGACACTTGCGCACTAGATCTCGCACAGAGTCGAGAACGTGCTCTTTCTCTAGCGTGAGTCTGTTTCTATTTCTGGAGGAGAAGAAGGATGAGATTATTGTGGTCTTTGTTGTTTTGTTGGGCATCTACGGTGCTGGCACAACAGGCTAGCTTACCCTTTTCTTTCAAGGTGTCGGAGCGGACTGAGAATCTGCCAACGTATGTGTCTCCGCCTCTCCCCAATTTGTACAATACCAATGCCACTCTCAAAGTTGGCTGGGGCATTGATTCTCCCACGGGACATGTGATCATCGATCACGAAGCGTGGGTCATATTCAATAGCGGCAATCAGTATGGAACACAGGTGAAGGTTGCGCGCTTCAGAGGTGCCGACTTTGAACATACCACGCGCCAACCTGATGGTTCGATCGATGTTGAAAAAGATGTCTCTACCCATTTTTGCGGAGGGTTGTGGTATGATACCATCACGGGGAAATTGTATGCGCCCATTCATTGTGAATACAAACACGACATGAATCCCCCGGGAGGCTGGTGCCGGAAAAAGGTCCGCCTAGCCACAAGTACGGACAAAGGGCTTACATGGAAACTGCAAGGGGATATTCTGACAGACCAGTTCTCTGAAGGGGACGACTGGCTGAAATACTCCGGGTCGTTTTTCGAGGCAGGGCCGGGTGATTTTGATTTCTTCGCCGATTCCGCGGGTGGATACTTCTACATATTCTCATGCAACTCGTATGCTCCCAAGAATGGCTCGATGAATAATTATCTGTGGTTCAATGAAGTGGCGCGCTGCGCGTTCAAGGACAGGATGGCACCCGGGATGTGGTTCAAATTCTGCAATGGCACGTGGACGGAGCCGGGACTCGGAGGCCACGCGTCCAAGGTATCGATGGATTCCTATGGCATCTATGGCCGCCTCATGTACAGTACGTTTCTAAAAAAATACCTGAGGATAGGTGTCTGCCTCGGGGTGGTCGACAAAAGGTTTACGGACTTGGGTTTCAGAGATGGTTCGATCTACATTTCGACCTGTGATGATCTCGTCAAACAGGAATGGTCACCAAGAGTCAAATTGTTTGACGCTCCTGAGAACGACAAATTCGGAATCACATTGACCGACGGCAATGCGGTAGATCCCTTCATCTGCGGGAACACTCTCCGTATTTACAACTACTGGCTCTACAATCTGCCTTCGAGGGCAATCGATGTTGCCTTCGCTGACGGGCGTACAGTGACTGCGGGATTTCCGCGATACGGTTCGTATGCTTATGAACCGCTTCGGGAATCCCGTGACTCTATCGTCGGCCGCAGAACCAAAATAGTGAGTTGTTCAAGTCCGGAGAACATCTATTCTGACAGCACCTGGGTCATTCAGAATGATCCGACATTCTACTCAAAGCAGGCAAGGAAATGCGATATTCCCGGGAACAGCGTACGATTCTCCTTCACCGGAGCCGACATCTATTGGCGGGGTGTTGCAGATCGCGATGGTGGCAAAGCGGATGTTTACATCGACGGCAAACCAGAAGGGGTCGTTGATTGCTACTACAAGGAACCTCTCCCGTTTCAGTTCGCATTCATCAAAACCGGACTGGATCCGGAGAAGACACATACCATCAGAATTGTCATCAGGAATGAGAAGAATCCCCAGTCACTCGGAACAACGATTCGACACATGGCTTTTGAGTATACCGCTGAGAGCTACAGTGCATCAGCTGGTTTCAGTGGCGTCATGGGGAAAAATAATTGGCTGTATCAACAGGGGGATGACAAGAAGTTCGGCAATTTGGATTTTCTCTATACTTATAAGGAAGACATGAGAGCAGGAAACGAAAGAGCGCTCACTCCCAATTGCTGGGGCAAAAAGGAACTCTGCCTCGTTGGCAACAATTATCAGATTTGTGGGACAAGGGATGCCGTCAGAACGTTCATTGTGCCGCACGCCGGCAAAATTCGAATCGAAGGCATGATTGAAATCGAGAAAAGTGAAACTGCCGCTCTTCAGATAGTGATCGTGAAGAATGCCGGCGATATGTTGCTCTCAAACGTCGTGAAATTCGCAAAACCGGTTACGGTTGATTTCGTCACCTCGGTTCAAAAGGATGAAAGTATCTCCTTTATCGTAAAAAGGAATGAAGGGAAAAACGGCGAGAAAGTGATTTGGGATCCCACCATTACTTTTCTAAATTGACCGTATCGTATGCACCGTGCATCAAAGACTTTCGCTCCTATCGCACCGTCGATCAGGTGATTCTCAACATCTCAAGGCTCGAGCATGAGTGATCAAAGTCATTCCTCTCAAGGAACGCAGTTGCTCTTTGTGATTGCGTCACTCGTCATCATCATCTGGGGCTTCACTCTTGCCCAGTCAGTCATCGTGCTGTTTCTGCTCTCTGCTTTTCTTGCTGTCCTCGGCATCCCCCTTGTACTCTGGCTTCAGCGGAAACGTGTTCCGGCTGCATTGGCTGCATTGATGGTCATCTGCGGAATGGTTGCTGTTCTCTTGATCGTCGGCGTGCTCGTCGGGGCATCCCTGAGCAGTTTTACGGCCAGCCTCCCGGCCTATCAGGCGCGGCTGCAGGAACAAATCCAATCGCTCAAGATGTTTCTCGCAGCCAATGGAATTGAAAACAGCGACAAGATTCTCAGTGAGTATATCGACCCGGCTGCTCTCATGCGACTTACGGCGAATTTGCTCTCGGGCTTGGGTTCGGCGCTGTCCAATATCTTCCTCATTCTCCTGATTGTGATGTTCATACTTCTCGAAGCGCCCGGCTTCCCGGCAAAACTCAGGGCTGCATTTGGGAGCAGACTATTAGCTGTTCGTCCATTCACGCAGTTCATGAATGACATCAATCATTATGTCATTGTGAAGACAGGCGTAAGCGTGGGCACGGGAATCCTGACCGGCGTTTGGGTTGCGATTCTTGGTGTAGATTTTCCTGTGTTGTGGGGATTTCTTTCGTTCTTGCTCAACTACATCCCGAGCTTGGGTGTTGTGATAGCAGCCATTCCAGTGGTGCTTCTGGCACTCATCCAATATGGATTGGGACGTGCATTGCTCGTCGCTGCAGGGTATCTCGCTGTGAATATTATCGTCGGCACTTTTCTGGAGCCGAGGATTGTGGGGCGCGGAGTCGGTTTGTCGACATTGGTAGTCTTTCTTTCATTGATTCTTTGGGGAAGCATCTTCGGTCTGGTTGGAATGGTTCTGTGTGTGCCGATCACCATGACCCTCAAGTTCGCACTTGAGAACAATGAGCAGACACGCTGGTTTGCTGTGCTGCTGGGGAGGGAGCCATCCAATGTCGAAGACACAAAGCGTCAGCATCCATGACTCTTCAAGGAGGTAGGTGAATGAGTATCCCCGGTCTTACCGTCATCGGTGAATCGATCAACGACTCTGTTCCATCCACTCGCATATTGTTCGAAGAGAACGACATTGATGGCATCGTGGCTTTGGCGAAAACGCAGGCTGAAAAAGGTGCATCGTACATAGATGTCAATGTCGGATCACGCTCGCCGAGTTTCATGGCAGAGGTTGTGAAGAAGATCCAGGAACGCATTTCGCTCCCGCTTTCGATCGATACTCCTGATCCGGAACTTGCATCGGCAGGACTCGAAGCGTACAATCCCGAACGAGCTGGAAACAGGAAGCCGATTCTGAATTCGATATCTGAAGCACGCCTGGAGATGTTTGACCTGTACGCTCGTCGGGCATTTGTTCCAATTTTGCTCGTGACCGAAGGATTGGATGCCTCCCGCGAAATGATCATGAATACAACCGCCGCGCAAATCCACGGCTCGGCGAAGGCAATGGTGAGCAACGCCCGAAAACGCATTGATCATATTGAGAACGACCAGATCATATTGGATCCCGGGATCATGCCGATCGGAAGTGACTCAAAGGGAGATTTCAGGCGGCTGATGGAGGCGATGGCTCTGATTCATCAGGACAAAGATCTCGCGGACGTGAGTATGTCTGTCGGTCTGAGCAATTTTACGGCGATGTTGCCCTCCAAAAGGGCAGACGGATCTCCTGTGAAGAGTCCGTTGGAAAGCGCATTTCTGACCATGGCAATGCCGCTGGGATTGAATACCATTATTGGGTCCGTCAGCCGAAAATACACGCTTTTGACCGATGAAGATCCAGCGATGCAATGTCTGAAAGATGCCTTGAAACTGGAGGGAGTAGACATTATCATGAGAGTGATGATGTATTTTTCCTGAGACGTTATGTTCACCACCGATGGCACCTGGAGTGGGTCAAGATGAGGAACCACATTTGTTAAAAGATCTGGTTACATGCGATAGGCCTCCCATTTCTGCAACGGAACGAAGATTCTCGCGTCTTCTCCTCTTCTTTGAAGACATCGTCAAAGTGCCGTTGTTTCGCTGTCAGCATTGTGGCGAATGTATCTTGTCCTCGACGGCGTATGTCTGCAGCCAGAACTGTCCCAAGAAGATGCGTAATGGTCCATGCGGGGGGACCGGGGATGATGGATCGTGTGAAGTGTATCCCGATCGTAAGTGCGTATGGTACAAGATCTACTATCGCTCACGACTGTTGAATCGAATGAGTCTGTTATATAAGATCAATAGGATTCATAACCACAATCTGGATCATACGTCTTCGTGGCTCAATGTATTCAAAAAGCGGATCGACGCTCCGATTCTGTTCGTTCGCAATGACAAGCAAAAAGTGAAAGACCTGGAATCACGATGACGCTGAGAGAGAAGATTGACTCGAATCAGTTTGTCGTGTGCGGAGAGATCGGTCCGCCGCAAAGCTGCGATGGCGATGTCATCCGTGCCAAATCGAAGTATTTCAAAGGCTTCGTTGACGCGGTGAATATCACCGACAACCAGACGGCGATCGCCCGGCTGTCGAGCATTGCTTCAGCCAGAATACTCCTGGATGAAGGTGTCGAGCCGATCATGCAGATGACATGCCGTGACCGCAATAGACTGGCGATTCAAAGTGATCTCCTCGGCGCTGCTGCGCTCGGCATCCGGAACGTGCTTTGCCTGACAGGAGACCATCAGAAATTTGGCGACAATCCCGAAGCCAAAGGGGTATTTGATCTTGATTCGGTTCAGCTCATTGCCACTGTCTCGAGCATGAACCGGGGATTTCTTCTTTCGGGGCATGAAATGAAGAAAGCCCCGGCATTTCTCATCGGTGCAGCGGCGAATCCATTCGCCGTGCCGTTTGAAATGCGTTTGATTCGGCTGCACAAGAAGATCGAGGCCGGTGCGCATTTCATTCAAACACAACCCGTCTTTGACCTGGAGCTCTTCGCCCGATGGATGGAGAGAGTCGTCGAAATGGGTCTTCATGACAAAACGGCGATTCTCGCCGGCGTTTTGCCGACCAAATCGGTGAAGGCGTTGCTGTGGATGAAGGAGGAAGTGCCCGGTGTCAAGATCAATGAGAAATACATCGAAAGAATGAAACTAGCTCGCGATCCGGAAGAAGAGGGCGTGAAAATGGCAGTCGAGATTATTCAAGCGCTCAAAACCATAAAAGGGATTCGTGGTATCCATTTGATGCCGGCGCTGTGGGAAAGCATCACACCGACGATTGTAAGAGAAGCAGGACTGAGCACGAAAAATTAGGGAGAACGATCATGCAGGAAATTGTTGAAAAAATCGCCATGTACGTTGCCAAGGGCAAAGTCTCGAAATCAGCATGGTGGCCGCCCGAGATGAAAGATCAGGACGGCGCTGACGAGTATGCCGCCGAGGCGATCAAGAACGGTGTTCAACCGAGCGTCTTGTTGGAGGGCTGCATCCTCGGAATGGAGCGAATCGGGAAAGAATTTGGTGAGAACAAAGCGTTCGTGACTAATCTGATCGTATCCGGTGTAGCGATGAACGCTGTTTTGAAACACATCAAGCCGTTCCTGGAGTCCGGCGAGGTGAAACGTAAGGGAACATTCGTCATTGGAACCGTTACCGGTGATATGCATGACATCGGCAAAAACCTCGTATCCATGATTATCAAAGGGGGCGGATTTGAAGTAATCGATCTCGGCGTGGATGTGCCAACGAATAAATTTCTGGATGCAATTGCTCAGCATCCGGGTTGTTTCGTGGGTCTCTCCGCATTGCTGACCACGACGAAGCGTAACATGGCAACCAGCGTCGAGGCTATCAGGAAGGCCTCTCCTGACACCAAAGTATTGATCGGTGGCGCCCCCATCACGAAAGATTTCTGCACTCAAATTGGGGCCGATTTTTATTCACCGAATCCCAATGAAGCAGTGGAGTTTTTGAACAAGAGCGTCGCATAAATCTTCCGGAAGAAAGAAGGAGTGTCAGAGCGATGAAAAGAACCATTGTTGCCTTGTTCGTAGCCTTTGTTGCACTCGCCGTGGTTTCCGGGTGCGGCAAGGAAACTCAGACTCCCAATGATCCTGAATCGGTCGTGAGGGAAAACATCAAAGCCATGAACGACAAAGATCTGGATAGGATGATGGCGACCATCGACGAGCAGAGTCCATCGTACGATCAGACGAAGCAAATGGCAAAGAAACTGTTTGAAATGTATGATCTGAAGTATGAGCTCGATAGCCTGAAAGTAATTACGCAGACTGAGGACGAAGCCCGCGTGGAGTGCATTCAGACCACCACAAAAGTAAAAGGGCCGGGGTTCAAGGACAACAGGATCTCTTTCATACACTCTCTGAAAAAATCCGAGGGAATCTGGAAAATATACACATCGTTTGTCAGGAAGCTCGACTACCTGAATTGAGGTCTGTTCTTCAAAAGTTCGTACGCCAAGATCAAGATTGGATGAGGGGACAGGCATGAAAATCATTAGGCGCATTGCTCTGGTCGCACATGACAATCGCAAGAAGGATCTCGTGGAATGGGTCGAGTGGAACTGGAGTGCCTTGCTGGACCACAAACTCATCTGCACAGGCACGACGGGCACTCTGGTGGAAGAGACCCTGAAGAACAAATTGGACAAGAGTCTGAAGCGGAGTATTGAAATTCGGAAGCTCAAGTCCGGACCGCTCGGTGGCGACCAGCAACTCGGCTCCCTGATTGCGGACGGTGAAGTGGATGTCATTATCTTCTTCTGGGATCCCATGGAGCCGCAGCCGCATGACGTTGATGTGAAAGCGCTGCTCAGAATTGCCGTTCTCTACAATGTTCCCACTGCCTGCAATCGTTCCACGGCCGATTTCGTGATCTCGTCGCCGTTGTTCAAGACCGAATACACCCCTACGCTTACCGACTATTCCCAATACATTCACAGGAGCGTAAGACTGTGAAAGAGATCCCCGAACGTCGCCGCTGCATAGGCCTTGCCGCGGGCGGCCTGTGGATGATCGCGATCAGTCTCGTCTTCATTGCGTGGTCGCTTGTAGCGATCGATACACCAACGGCGAGACTCGTGCTCCTCGGTTCATGTGTTCTCCTGGGAGGTCTCATTCTCGTCAGCATTGTCGTGATTCGCGCTGCGTTGAGCTTGCCGAAGAGTATTGCACCGCGAACTCAGGTGGGAAAGCAGATTTGGCGTCGGTTCGCCTGGATAGTCGGTGCGGAGATCCTGGGGTTCGGACTCGTCAACACGATTCTCGGAGCCACCAACAACTTCGAACTGATTCCTTCACTGGATCTCATGATTGTGGGAATTCACTTCTTCCCGCTGGCACGGCTCTTTCGCGTCCCACGGTACAACATTATGGGATTACTCTTCTGCGCAATTCCGATTGTTACGCTGCTCGCGGTGTCAAAAGACTTCGCGGTTGGGCAGGCGCTCGCCTGGTTTGTCGTTCCGGGCTTGGGGTGCGGATTTGTTGCCACAGTAACTGCAGCGGCGGGTTTGCGTGAAGCATGGAAGTCGATCACTGTCTTGCGGACATCGGTTGTGTGATTGCGGGTTGGCAGCATCGATAGCCCTACCCATTTCTTCACCCACTTCTCGTCTCCTCCAAATCCTCTCAGCAGTTTAGCAACGCCCTTCTCTTCAAGCCCAGTTGACTCCAAAGCGATCACTCCGATTGTAGGATCGGCCTTCGGAACTGGCGGAATGGTGAACAACCTGCTACAGGAGATGCGGCATTCCCTTCAGTGGAAAGAGCACCCGCTGCAACAGCTGTGTTTCTTTCAGAACAATCGATTGATCGCTGAATCTGACTTCCCCTCCGAATTGATATCCGACCCTTGATGGGGCGAGAGAAACTATGGTCCCTTGTTTTGCGGGAGTTAAGGTGACCCAGCAGTTTTGTGGTGCTCGCACCGGCCGGAGCTCGGGCAACAATCGAAGCCGATCCAGCACTTCCTTGATCGATGATGCGTGGGCAGGATTGGGCACCTTTTTGCCGTCATCGAAAAGCGTCGGATGATCGAAAATGAATGCTGACTTCTCTTTGACCTGGGTCAGCAACCGAAGCAAGCTACGTTCAACAACTCTGGAATTGGGAGCGAGGACGAAATCATATTTTTCGGATCCAACGCAGAAACATTTCTTCTTCCAGTGTGCCTGTTTCACTGCCGAAGTAGAGAGAACATCCACATGGAAGTGCATGTCCAGGAGTGACAAAACAAGGGAAAATATGTCCGCTGAGACCTTGTCTGCACGTCGATCTGCGAGGGCATACATTGTCTCCACAGGATACAGAAGAAGGAGATTGGAACGAGGGAGAGCTTCACCGGATTTCTTGAGCTCCGAAGAAAGTAGCTCATTCCATGTTGGGAAAAAAGGCCAGGTGGAATGATCGGGGTACCCTGCGAGCGGTGGTGATCCAAGGAATGAACGCTCCTGACCAATGGTTCCGACGGGTCCATACGCGTGCGCGAGCCAGCGCGTCCCAAACAGCGCCATGATCTTGACGCAGTGCTCCATTGATTGGCGTTGCCAGCCCTGACCGTTGTCATCGCCAACTGTCCATAAATTGTTGTACGCAACCCTGCCCTTTGTGATTTTTCCAAGCGACGCCGCGATGACGGACATTGCCGCGAGATTGGAATAGTGCGACGAGGTGGCATCTTTCAGAACTTCCACACCTCCAAGGTCGACGAAACCTGCACTTTTGGCTCTGGCTGTTTTCCAGAGATCCATCGATCCATGATTCATGTCGCACATATCAGCTGATTCAAAATGCCACGTGTCGTGGATGCCGACCACTGTCTTTGGACCCCAAAGCCGGCGAGCGGTCTTCTGCAGCCGTAACTCGGCACCGACGATGGAATCCTGAACCGAGCGATAGTACGAGAGACGTACTGGAACTTCAGAATAGTCAAGAGATTCAAAGATGATTTTCCAGAGGTCTCGATCGAGCGGATTCTTTCCTTCTTCCCGATACGATTCCCGGATCGCAGGCGAATATGGGATGGTCCCGTAGACGCAGGTATAGCCGGGTTCGTCCCACATGATTCCATCCGGTGAACAACCCGATTTCTTCAGCCGGACCAGCATTTTCTCGTAACGTTGCATGTGTAGATGGTTCGAGAAATCGACGTGGTTTGTGCGGACGTGAAAGAAGGCCACGACAGACCAGGAGTCATCGATTTGTGCAGGCACGGATCCGAACGCCTCCACGTATCTATCGCGTGCATTATAGAACATACGGGCGTCTGAAGTGAGATCAATAACGTCATTCTTCCCCATTCGGGTCGTGCCTCGCTTGAAAGCGTAGACGCGAGCAAGCGCCAAAGGGTAAAACTCGACTGCCACGTCTGTCAGCATATGGACGTGGCGTGGAGAAAGGGTGCACCGGATGGTGTATCGTCCACCGTGTATGTTGACGGTGTTTGGTACAACGTCCGCACGAGCGGAGTCGCCGAAGAGAAGGAGTTCCAGTCCGCTGGAGTCATTGGTGAGTTTGTGTGACACAAAGCGAGGATCGGGACCGAGCCAACACGACATTCCGTTTCTCTTGCAGAGGTCGCCGATGTGCCGACATGCCTCCATGGCCAAGGGATCGTCCCAGGAGTATCTGCTGCAGCGGACCCACGCTGCAACACCGCCAAAGCCGGCTTTGAGGATGTCCCTAAACTGTTTTTCCCGAAGGACTCGATTCTCGATGACAGCATCGGTGATCGACCAGACCATGAGAGGTCGTGTGTTGTCGCCGCGATCGGGACTTTTCAGATGTCTCACGCAAGAACCTCCGGTAATACATTGTCGAACCAGGTTGTGCACTTCCCCCGCTGAATCGAAGGCAAGAACGCATTCGGAAGCATCCCCCTGATCTGTGTGCCTTCATCGCAATGATAGCTCGTAATCGCTAGGAAAGCAATCGGAACCCCGCTGGTGAGATGCAACGCGTAGAAGTGATAGCCTCGCCGAGTGTCATTCCGTGATCGTCAGGTCAGGAAAGACAACCGAGAGCCGTGAAGAGCCTGATGCCCGGATCTTCAACGCCTTCAACCGCAGACATCCTGATAGGATCCCCTTGCGTTCGAACCTTGGCTGAGATTTTCTGGTGATTGCTTCGTAACTTACCGGAGGATTTGAAGACCTGCGGAGTACGAGCATATGGATGACGAAATCGAAGAATATTTTCACTCAGGTGACTGGCTCGTTCTCCGTCGTCTCGCATCAACTCGAGCGAAAGTTGTCTTATGAGCGCATTACCTCCCGCGACACCATCAAAACGGATATGGAGCAGCGCCTTCCTCCACCAGAAACGCAGCATGATCGGGCTTGCCGGCATGATCGTGCTGGTGGGCATGGGGGAGCACATGGCGGAGCGATTCCTGCCGCTTTACCTACAACAACTCGTAGAAGGCTCGACTGCAGTTCTGGCGATCGGCTTGTTAGCAGGTATGGACGATTTGCTCTCCGCTCTCTACTCTTTCCCTGGCGGCTACCTGAGCGATCGACTGGGAACGAAACGGGCACTCCTGTTTTTCAACGCCCTCTCAATCGTAGGTTACCTCTGTGTCATCTTCATTCGATCGTGGTGGGCAGTTCTGGTCGGTGCCGCCTTCTTCATCTCCTGGTCGGCAATTTCACTCCCCGCTACTATGGATTTGCTCTCCAAAGTAGTACCGAAAAATCGGCGAGCGCTGGGGGTGTCAGTGGTATCGTTGGTCAGACGTGTACCCAAAATGCTGGGGCCTGTCGTGGGCGGAGCCTGCATCGCACTGTGGGGGGTCGAGCAAGGTGTGCGAATGGCGTTCATCTTGGCGCTGGTGCTTGCCCTGGCGGCTTCCGTCCTGCAGCAACGATTTATCACAGACGACTCGAAGGATGCAAAAGCTGCTGAGGCGAGTCCAAGTAGGCTGTGGCGGGAAATGCCAGGCGACCTACGGAATTTACTCTGGTCGGACATTCTCATTCGTTTCTGTGAGCGCATTCCGGATGCCTTCGTGGTCATCTGGGCCACGCGCTATGTGCTGCACCCCGTCTCGGAATTTACCTTCGGCTGGCTTTCTGCACTCGAGAACCTTACTGCCGTGGTAGTGTACATTCCTGTGGCATACATGGCTGATCGATTCGGCAAGAAGCCTTTTGTGTTGATTACGTTTCTGTTCTTCACATGCTTCCCGATGGTGTTGCTGTATTCGCGTTCACTCGAACCTCTCATCGCTGCGTTTGTGCTGCGCGGGTTGAAGGAATTCGGTGAGCCGACACGAAAAGCGCTGATCATGGACCTGGCCCCCGAGGGACGGAAAGCCGCTATGTTCGGGTTGTACTATCTTGTCCGCGATGTGCTTGTCGCTTTTGCAGCATTCGGCGGAGGGCTTCTCTGGAGCATTTCTCCCGAACTCAACCTGAAAGTTGCTTTCGGCTTCGGCGTGCTTGGCACGCTCTGGTTCGCATGGCGTGGCCGTGACTTGATGGTTCAACCAGCCGAACTTGATTCGAGTACAAACGCGAAACAATCGAACGGTGAAATCTGATTGCGAGTCATTCCACGTTTCTCAGTCCAAAGTGAGAAGAGTCAAGCCACAGAAGGGTGCCATTAATTCGTATATTGTCACAGACACTCACAGTTTCCCCTCAGACATTCCGAAAACCAGAACATGAGCGATACTAAGATAATCTTCTCGATGATCGGCGTAGGCAAAGTACACAAGCCAAACAAGCAAGTGCTCAAAGACATTTACCTGTCTTTCTACTATGGGGCAAAGATCGGAGTTCTCGGACTCAACGGAGCCGGCAAGAGCACGCTGCTGCGCATTATCGCCGGTGTGGACAAGGATTATCTCGGTCAAGTGACCTCCCAAAAGGGAATCACGTTCGACTATCTTCCGCAGGAACCGGAACTCGATCCGTCCAAGACTGTCAAAGAGATTGTTGAGGAGGGTGCTGCAGAGACAGTGGCTCTTCTGAAGGACTATGAAGCAGTCAACGCAGCCCTGGGCGAGCCGGATGCGGATTTCGACAAACTGCTCGAGAAGCAGGCGAAGCTCCAGGAACGGATCGACCATATCAACGCATGGGATCTCGATAGCAAACTGGAGATGGCGATGGATGCGCTTCGATGTCCGCCCGGTGACACTCTTGTCAAGGTCCTCTCCGGCGGAGAACGACGGCGCGTGGCTCTCTGTCGTCTGCTCTTGAAGGAACCGGATGTGCTCTTGCTTGATGAGCCGACGAACCATCTCGACGCGGAATCGGTCGCATGGCTTGAACACCATCTCGGTCAGTACAAAGGAACTGTGATCGCAGTGACGCGTGACAGGTACTTTCTGGATAATGTCGCGGGATGGATCTTAGAGCTCGATCGCGGGGAAGGAATTCCTTTCCAGGGGAATTATTCGTCATGGCTTGAGCAGAAGACGGCCCGCCTCGAAGTCGAAGAAAAGCAGGAAAGCAAACGGCACCGGGTTCTCGCCCGGGAATTGGAATGGGTGCGACTCAACCCCAAGGGTCGTCACGCGAAGAGCAAAGCACGCATTGCCGCCTATGAGAAGATGCTTGAGGACCAGGGAGACAAGCGGGAAGAGGAGATCGAAATTTTCATACCGCCCGGTCCGAGACTGGGAGATATTGTCATCGAAGCAAAGAATGTCTCCAAAGCGTACAGCGACAATTTGTTGTGCGAAGAAATGACCTTCTCGCTTCCCCGTGGAGGCATCATCGGCGTCATCGGGCCCAACGGAGCGGGCAAGACAACACTCTTCCGCATGATTACGGGACAGGAAAAGGCCGACTCAGGGACGATCGTCGTCGGCGATACCGTGAAGCTGGCGTACGTTGATCAGAACCGACCGCTCGATCCGAACAAAACAATCTGGCAGGAGATCTCCGGGGGAGAGGAGCTTCTTCAGCTCGGCAATCGCGAAATCAATTCGCGCGCCTACGTCGCACGGTTCAATTTCAGCGGAAACGATCAGCAGAAGCCGACAGGCGTCCTCTCGGGCGGGGAAAGAAACCGCGTGCATCTCGCAAAAGTTCTCAAGGAAGGGGCCAACGTGTTGCTGTTGGACGAACCGACGAACGATCTCGATGTCAATACGCTTCGGGCTTTGGAAGAAGCACTTTCGAATTTCGCCGGATGTGCTGTGATCATCTCCCATGATCGCTGGTTCCTCGATCGTGTTGTGACACATGTCCTGGCGTTTGAGGGAGAGAGCAAGGTGTTCTGGTTTGATGGAAACTACACGGAATACGAAGAGAACCGAAAAGAACGGTTGGGAATTGCAGCCGATCAACCGCATCGGATCAAATACAAGAGACTCATTAGATAGAAGCGACGGTCCCGCCCAACGGGCCTTGTTCCGGGCCTCTTGATCCGTCGGGAACCTCGGTGAATGATCTCCTGTTCTTGTATAAAGGAATCCCAACGCATCACATTGTCAATGGCCATGAATAGTTCTATCCTCCTTCGGACATCTCAGAATCCCATCGCATGCTTGTGTTGTTGCCAAAGCACGGCGAGGCCATTCTGTTTTCGAGAAGGTATGAGTTCATGACGTAACTAATGAATTTCGGTTCGCAGAACCTAAGCCCCTTATCGAAAACTCGATGAGGGGCTTTTTTTACGGCTCTGGAGAATGGGGCGGGAGTGACGCCGCAAAGTATCGATGAGAGAATCCCATGATCTCTATGGCTGATATTGAATGTCATTCATGAATACACACTGGAGAATGAAAGATGCACAACACCCAACAATTCCTCAGGCGGCTGCAGGAACATCAACATCTGACCCAAGTATTACCGTCAAAGGCAAAAGCGCATAGGTTGGTCGATGACATCATCGCCTTCTTGTTTCCAATCAGGATGGAGAGGGGAGTGTCGGTTGACCAGACCGAGGTCCGCCTCGAGCAGCTTAAGCTCCAATTGCATGAGAGCCTTCTGCCTTTGGTAAGCCGGCTGGCGACGCCGCTGGGAACAGTGGTCGATCATTTCTTTCTCGAGCTTCCGGCCATCTACGAGGAACTTTTGAAGGATGCCGAGACCATAGAAAAGTTCGATCCTGCCGCGACATCGGTGGAAGAGGTCATTGTCGCTTATCCCGGGTTCTATGCAATCGCAGTTCATCGCCTTGCTCACCAGGCAGTGAAGTTGGGAGTGCCGATACTTCCGAGGATGATGTCGGAATATGCACACATGCAGACGGGCATCGATATCCATCCCGGAGCGTCCATCGGATCGCCGTTCTTTATCGATCATGGAACCGGCATTGTGATAGGAGAGACGACGATCATCGGCAACAATGCAAAAATTTACCAGGGGGTCACATTGGGTGCGCTGAGTGTCCAGAAAGACCATGCAAACATGAAACGTCATCCGACCATTGAAGACAACGTGATTATTTATTCCGGCGCCACGATCTTGGGAGGCCAGACAGTGATAAGGCATGATAGCGTCATCGGTGGAAATGTGTGGCTCACCGAAAGCGTCTTGCCATATTCCGTTGTCTACCACAAGAGCGAAGTGCATGTTCGAAATGAAAAGTACATCAATGAACCATCAGATTTCATTATCTAGGTTCTCGATTTGATTCAGCGTCGCGAATCACCGGCACTGAGCGTTCACCACGTTGTATCGTTTGCAGTAACTATCCGTCACACTTTCAGAAAGGGACTTTTCTATGAAGGCGCAAAATATTCTCGAAACAATCGGACGCACTCCCGTTGTTAGGATCAATCGTCTGTTTCCAAAAGAGGCTGAGGTGTGGGTCAAGCTCGAACGAGCCAACCCGGGTGGCAGCATCAAAGATCGGATTGCACTGTCGATGGTTGAAGACGCGGAACGGAAAGGGATCTTGAAGAAGGGGAGCGTGATTATCGAGCCAACGTCCGGAAATACCGGCATTGGTTTGGCGATGGTCGCCGCAGTGAAGGGCTATCGCTTGATCCTTGTGATGCCGGAATCGATGTCGATTGAACGGCGTCGCCTCATGTCTGCGTATGGAGCGGAATTCGATCTCACGCCGAAAGAGAAGGGAATGAAGGGGGCAATTGCCCGTGCGGTGGAACTTGCAGCGACAATTCAAGGAGCGTGGATCCCTCAGCAGTTTGAAAACCAGGCGAACGTGGAGGTGCATCGGAGGACCACGGCACAGGAAATTCTTGAAGACTTTCCCGAAGGCTTCGATGTCCTGATCACCGGAGTTGGAACTGGCGGCCACATCACAGGGGTCACACAGATCCTGAAAAAGAAGTTCAACAATCTCAAAGTCTATGCCGTTGAGCCTGTGCTTTCACCCGTTTTAAGCGGGGGAGCACCCGGCCCGCATCCCATCCAGGGCATCGGTGCTGGTTTTGTGCCTGCAATCCTGGATATCAAGCTTCTCGATGGTATCATTCAGATCACGAAGGAAGAAGCGTTCGCGTATACCGCAAGGGCAGCACGTGAAGAGGGGATATTTATGGGAGTTTCATCCGGAGGATCCCTGGCAGCTGTTGCCAAGAAGCTGCCGGAGCTTGCTCCAAACAGCAGAGTGCTCACATTTAACTACGATACTGGGGAGCGATATCTTTCGGTTGAGGGTCTTTTCATCTAGAGGCCATCTGGTGGGGGCTCATTCACGATGGCTGGTTTTTCGGAGGAAGTGAGCAAGTCAGCATGTGATCCGGATTTTCATTTCCGCGGATTTCTGGGTATCATTCGTCGTCATGTAGGATCCTTGCTCTCTTCAATCCGAGAACCGTCTTGCCTCTTCTCCATTTGCTTGAAGGCATAGTCGTCGGTTTCGCAGGCGCCATGCCGATAGGCCCCATCGGAATTCTCTGCATCCGACGTTCACTCGCCATTGGTAGGAAACAAGGAATTGTGACCGGCCTCGGCGGCGCAGCGGCAGATATTGTCTATATCACCGTCGCGCTTTTCGGCATTACGTTAGTCGCGGATTTTGTTACTCTCGAACAATATTCGATCCGATTGTGCGGCGGAATAGCGGTGATGGCGATTGGAATTTACACCTTTCGTTCTCATCCGTCTTCACGACTGATCACAAGCAACAAGTTCGAGCATACTCGTCTCTTTGTTTCAACTTTTCTTCTCGCTCTCAGCAATCCGGTTCCCTTGTTTGGTTTCGCTGCGTTGCTCACGGCGATAGGCTTTAAGAGCATTTCGGGCGAGAGCGTCTCGCTTGTTTTGTTTATCGCCGGTGTCTTCCTCGGTTCTCTCCTCTGGTTTACGTTGCTCGCAAACATCGCAAACGCCGTTCGAAGGAACATCACGGACCAGAAATTGTCGATCATCAACAAGGTCGCTGGGATGATCCTTATCGTCCTTGGAATTGTGGCGACAGGAAGCAGCCTCGCCGGACTTTAGCACTGTGAACGAAACCGGCAAGTTGCTCTCTGGTCAATTGTCCGAATGTTGTAGTTCTCGTATCGGGTCTCAGTGCGTCGATCCCTCGGCTTGGGAGACAGGCTTCGATCAGCCTTCGATCGAGGTAGATCAGTGGGATTCTCAGGTTTGCTTTGGAAATGTTCATTCATACCCCGTTTTTGCCCTCACATGGACTTTTGGTCGTCTCCGGGTAGCCCGAGCGTGATTCTCATTGGTAGCCAGTCCAGTGCATATTGCCACGATCCTCACATCATCTTTGAAAAAGGATTAACCCCTTTTTGGTCCTTTCGGACTATTACGCCTTAACGTAATCATCGGTAAACTGTTTCACGATGCAGCGGTGATTTCCGTCCCTTCGTCGACACATGCCAGGCGATTTTGCGTACGTGGGTTCGGAACGTCACTGCCCGCCCGACCTGCTATGAACGAGCGACGGGGTGGGCCCCATTCCTTAAACAAATTCGCGCCGGCAAAATGAATTCCACTGTGCAAAGGTAAAGTACCCTATGGAACCGATAAGCGTCGGAATCTTTCTTGCTGCAATGGGAATAAACAGTATCATCAGCTTCGTCGCAGGCATGTTGACCGAGCGAGCCATTATTCATCGCATGATCGCTGAACTGAGGAGGCAGATTCTTTTTCTATCAAAAAGGTCTGCCACGATTGATGATCGATATAAGAAGCTACTTTGCGCATGCGCTCTCTATGACATTGCCCTTATCAAAGCATCGATATCTCCGAATGAGGAGGTCCGTGACATCATTCTTGAATTCTCCCCGGTCGCAGCCTTGCTGAAGGAAGGAGGCAGTGGCTGGATCGAACGATTGAGGATCCACATCCAAATGGAATCGGTGAAGAACAAATACCTAGATGGACTTAAGGGAGTGGCGAAATGAAGTGAGGAGGAGGAACTGAATTACGATTCTGACGGGAACCTGCCAGAGCCCATCGACAGCTGTCCGATCAACCGGGAAAGAGATCCATGAATAAAGAAGCCTTTCATTTCATCCGCGAGCATTATGCCCCGGCTCGAGTCTGTCTCGTCGGACTCAGTGACCCGCTGTACGAGCTTGTCAGAATGGGCCAAGCAAACATCACTCCTGATCACGAGCGCTCAAAATGGAATCATGCTTTCTTGTTGGGGGAACAGAGGGGGTGGTTGTGGTGGAAGCGAACGTACATACTTGAAAGTGACTTTCACTTCAGCTTCCGGGAAAGACAATCCATTGACGGACCGCTGGAGAGCCTGCTGGAGAAATGGTGCGTGGATTCGATTGAACACGCATGCGTACTGGGGATGCCGCTAACATCAGAGGAAGAGCAGAAGGTGCTTGCGAAAGCATCAGAGATTGCCCATGACAAGCGGTATCGTTATCCTGTCAGAGGATTATTCGGCACTTTGTGGGCGATGGCGACAAGAAGGCTTCAAAGGCGAAACATCTTTGACATGAAGTATGCTATTCAATGTGCTACCTATGTTCGTATGTGCTACCAGGCAATCGACAAAGACCCGCTCGCCAATTCGACAGATGATATTTCCAACACGTCCCCGGAACGACTTTGGCAAAGTCCCTCGTTCACTGTGCGCCATGAGTGGCATCGTCCACCAGGGTAGCCATCGCCCCCATATTCCCCGATCGCTCTGAACATCGCTTCAAAGTCTTCCACTATTGTTGAGTGGTTACGACCCTCCGCTGACCGAAACATTTCACGCACGCTTGGCTGCTTCGACCAACCCCCACTTCCAGTTGCGGATTTCGGGCATATCCTCGCCATGGGCGGCAATGTATTCCTTGTGGTCGAGGAGTTTCTGACGGATTGCCTGCCGGGCAGAGGCCGCTTGCGTCCCCAGTTGGGGGAGGCGATCTATCACGTCGCCGACCAGATGAAAGCGATCGAGGTCGTTCAGCACCACCATGTCGAATGGCGTCGTGGTCGTGCCCTCCTCCTTGTAGCCACGCACATGCAGGTTATTGTGGTTCGTGCGGCGATACGTGAGCCGATGAATCAGTGTCGGATAGCCGTGAAAAGCGAAGATGATCGGCTTGTCGGTTGTGAAGAGAGCGTCGAAATCCTCCTCGCTCAGGCCGTGTGGGTGCTCGCTTTGCGGTTGAAGTTTCATCAAATCGACCACATTGATCACCCGGACCTTTAAGTCTGGAAAAAACTGTCGCAGCAATTCGACCGCAGCCAGTGTTTCCAGGGTCGGCACGTCGCCGCAGCAGGCCATGACGACGTCTGGTTCGGCCGCCTGATCGTTGCTTGCCCAATGCCAGATGCCAATGCCCGCGGTGCAATGAGTGATGGCAGCGTCCATATCAAGCCACTGCGCCTCTGGTTGCTTGCCGGAAACTATCACGTTGACGTAGTTGCGACTGCGGAGGCAATGGTCGGTCACCGATAAAAGGGTGTTGGCGTCAGGCGGAAGATAGACGCGGATGATTTCGGCTTTCTTGTTCACGACATGGTCCATGAAGCCGGGATCCTGATGGCTGAAGCCGTTGTGGTCCTGCCGCCAGACATGAGACGAAAGAAGGTAGTTCAAGGAAGCGATCGGTCGACGCCACGGAATGTGGTTCGCCACCTTGAGCCACTTGGCGTGCTGATTGAACATCGAATCAACAATGTGGATGAACGCTTCGTAGCAGGAGAAGAACCCGTGACGCCCGGTGAGCAGATAGCCTTCGAGCCAGCCCTCACATTGATGCTCGCTGAGCATTTCCATGACGCGGCCGTCCGCGGCGACATGGTCGTCGATAGAGATGATTTCCGCTGTCGAGCAGCGGTTCGTTACCTCAAATACTGCGTCCCAGCGGTTTGAGTTTGTTTCGTCCGGACTGAAGACGCGAAAGTTGTCGGGATTCAGCTTGATCAGATCGCGGATAAACTGGCCCTGGACGCGGGTGGCTTCCGCATCCACGGCGCCCGGTTTCGGGACCGCTACCGCATACTCGCGAAAATCCGGCATACGCAGCTCGCGCAGAAGTAGTCCGCCATTGGCATGGGGATTTGCGCTCATGCGGCGTTCACCTCTCGGTGTAAGCTCGGCGAGTTCAGGAATAAGCCGGCCCGTCTCGTCGAACAATTCCTCGGGACGATAGCTCTTCATCCACTCTTCCAAAATCTTCACATGCCCCGGATGGCTCATGTCGCCCATGGGGACCTGATGTGAGCGGAACGTGTCTTCCGTTTTTTTGCCGTCCACGATCTTCGGACCGGTCCAACCCTTGGGTGTGCGCAGGATGATCATGGGCCAGCGTGGACGTTCACGAAACCCATTTTGCCTGGCCCCGCGTTGGATGCGTTGAATCTCGCTGACCACAGTGTCAAGAGTCGTTGCCATGAGTTGGTGCATCGCCATCGGATCGTCTCCCTCCACGAAATACGGTTCGTAACCGTAGCCGCGGAAAAGGGATTCCAATTCGTCAGGCGGGATGCGTGCCAGCACGGTCGGGCCGGCGATCTTGTAACCATTGAGATGGAGAATCGGTAGCACGACACCATCGCAGACCGGGTTGAGAAACTTATTCGAGTGCCAGCTCGTAGCGAGAGGGCCCGTCTCCGCCTCGCCGTCACCCACGACGCACGCGACGAGCAGGTCCGGATTGTCGAACGCAGCTCCGAAGGCATGAGAGAGTGAATACCCCAACTCGCCCCCTTCGTGAATCGACCCCGGAGTCTCCGGCGCAACGTGACTCGGGATGCCACCGGGGAAGGAGAACTGTTTGAACAACCGTTTCATCCCATCTTCGTCTTGCGAGATGATCGGGTACACTTCGGTGTAGGTGCCCTCCAGATACGCGTTGGCCACAATCCCCGGACCGCCGTGGCCAGGACCGATAATGTAAATTGTGTTGAGGTCGTGCTCCTTGATGACGCGGTTCAAATGGGCGTAGATGAAATTCAATCCTGGCGTGGTGCCCCAGTGCCCAAGGAGGCGCGGTTTGATGTGCTCGAGAGTCAGCGGTCTTCTCAGGAGCGGATTGTCGTACAAGTAGATCTGCCCGACCGACAGGTAGTTAGCCGCGCGCCAGTATGCGTCCAGCCTGTGGAGGGATTCCGAATTCAGAGTTTCGACATTCATGGTTTCATTCCTTCTGTTCAGCGTACGGGTGTTGTTCTCGTCGGTGCTGAATGGATGTCGGACTGGGCGGCACACAGGCAGGCGCCAAAAATGAAAATGTACCCGGAAAAGTAGATCCAAAGCAACAATGCCATAATCCCGCCGAATGCCCCATAGACCTCATTGAACGTGGTGAAGTTCTTGACGTAGACTACGAAGAGACTTTCGGCGGCCTGCAAGAGAGCTGTGGCGCAAAGGGCAGCAGGCCAGACTTCGGCAAAGCGTTTGGGTTGGCGCGGAGCCAGCTTGTAGAACAGACTCAGACTGAGAAACACTACGAACAACGGCACAACGAAGGTTCCCATGGCATAGATCAAGGAGCCGAGATGATCCGCTGGAATCAGCCAATGATTTGTCATTCTCATCAGCATCGGCATCATCATGCCCAGGAGGATAGCGCCAGTCGTAATGCCCAGCAGGACCATGCTCTTAAGCGGCAGCCGCCACCAGTGATATTCCTCGGTGCCCCAGGCACGGTTGGTCGCGCAGATGAGTGTTGTGAAACATCGATGGGCGACCCAGGCGAGGATGAGGAACGCGACCACGCCTGCCTGTCCACGTGTTTCAATCGCACCGATGATTGCGCGATCAATGTGATGTTGCATCTCGCTACTCATCGGGATGTAGGTTGTCAGATAGGCAATGATTTCTTTCCCGGCCCTGTCCCGGTCGACAAATGTCGAGGTGATCGTAACGAGCAGAACCATCAAAGGAAACAGTGAAAAGAACGCGTTGAAGGCGAACGCTCCTGCCCACTGTGCCCCGTCAATCTGCGAGAACCTCTTCAGTCCGTGAAAGAGTATTGCCCGAATCCTGCGAGCTTGTTTGTCAAACCGGTTTAGCATTCTCATTATCTTCAGTCTTTTTGTGAAACTGGGTGTCCTCAAATTTCCAGCTTCGCTCGAATAAACTGCGCCGAAGCTCTTGATGCCCTCACTCACCAAATCTCCGGACAAACCAGGTTTTCACGATCTGCGTCAGAGCCGCGTAGCCCAACATCATGATAGTAAGATAAAGCCAGTATCTGGGTGGAAGCGGGACAAAACCGAGCGTGTCTGCCAGCGGCGAAACAGTCAGCAACGCGCCTGCCGCAACAATGAGTATGGAAGTGATGATGAGCGGCCAGCTGGCTCGGCTTTGAATGAACGGGATCTTGTTCGTGCGAATGACGTGGATGATCAGCGTCTGTGTGAGGATTGATTCCACGAACCACCCCGTGTGAAAGAGAGCCGGGTTATCCCAGCAACCGAACATGTACAGCATCATGAAGAACGTCAGGTAATCGAAAATCGAGCTGATCGGTCCGATGAACAGAATGAAGCGCAGAATCTTGCCTATCGTCCATTGGCGCGGTATGGTCAACCAGTCCGCATCCACTTCGTCGGTGGGGATGGTGGTCTGCGAGAAGTCGTAAAGGAGATTGTTGGTGAGTACCTGGATCGGCAACATCGGCAGAAAGGGGAGAAACGCACTCGCACCGACGACACTGAACATATTGCCGAAGTTTGAGCTGGCCGCCATTTTGATGTACTTTATAATGTTGCCGAACACGCGTCGGCCTTCCAGCACGCCTTGTTCCAGAACAAGCAAACTGTTTTCCATCAAGACAATATCGGATGACTCTTTGGCGATGTCCACCGCGCTGTCTACGGAGATGCCGACATCAGCGGCCTTCAAGGCCGGGGCGTCGTTGATGCCGTCACCCAGGAACCCCAACACATGGCCCTGGTTCTGAAGCGCACGGATGATCCGTTCTTTGTGAGCGGGGGCCAGTCTGGCAAACACGCTGGTGGTGTTGGCGGCGACGCCAAGTTCTGTATCGCTCATCGCCTCGATCTGGGATCCAAGCAGGAGATGCTCCACCGGCATGCCCACTTCCTTGCAGATGTAGGCGGTGATGATCTCATTGTCGCCGGTCAACACCTTCACGTTCACATGCAGGCTCTGAAGCCGCTTTAAGGCTTCTGCAGCAGTGTCCTTGGGCGGATCAAGAAACGCGAGAAAACCCAGCAGGATCAAGTCAGACTCATCCTTGACCGAGTACACCGGTTCATCCGAGGCGCCCGGCATTTGCTTGTACGCCAGTGCGATCACTCGGAAGCCCTGACCGTTCAGTTCGTCTGCCGACTGTCGGCGTTTGGCGTCACGTTCGGGGAGAACTTCAATGATCTCCCCCTTGACTTCCACCCTCGTGCACTGGTTCAGCACTTCCTCTACAGCGCCTTTGCAGATGAGTGTGTTCAACCCGGTTTCATCTTCCACGACCACTGACATCCGCCGCCGGACGAAGTCGAAAGGAATCTCGTCGATCTTTCGGTATTTCTTGTTCGCTTTCAGGCGCTCTTCCAGTTCCTCATGATCGAGGATGGCTTCGTCGAGCAGATTCTTCAACCCTGTATGGTGGTAGCTATTCAAGTAGCCGAATTGCAGGACCTTTTCGCTGGGTTCGCCGTGCGCATCCAGATATTTTTCGAGGACGATCTTGCCCTGCGTGAGGGTGCCGGTCTTGTCCGTGCACAAAACGTCCATCGCCCCGAAGTTCTGGATAGCATTGAGGCGCTTGACGATCACTTTCTTGCGCGACATCGCCAGGGCTCCCTTGGACAGGTTCACCGTCACGATCATCGGCAGCATTTCGGGGGTGAGTCCCACGGCCACCGCCATGGAAAACAGGAACGCTTCCAGCCAGTCGTGTTTGATCACTCCGTTGATGAGGAACACCGCCGGAACCATCACCGCGATGAACCAGATCATCAGCCAGGTGAACTTGTTGATGCCCTTGTCGAAGCTGGTCAACTCGCGCTGCCCGACGATACTGGCAGCCAGCGATCCAAAGTAGGTGCTGCCCCCGGTGGAGATGACGACGGCGGTCGCGGATCCGCTCTCCACGTTGGAGCCCAGGAAGCAGATGTTGGGAAGTTCCAACGGATTCTGTACGTCCGCCGATGCCGGCGCGGCTTTCTTTTCTACAGGGAGGGCTTCGCCGGTCAGGGCGACTTGGTTCAGAAACAAATCTTTGGCGGAGAGCACGCGCACATCGGCCGGCACCATATCACCGGCAGCGAGGCGGATGATATCGCCGGGTACTAACATCTTGAGCGACACTTCTTCTTCCTTGCCGTCGCGCACCAATGTCGCGGTATTGCTGACCATCGCCTGGAGCTTCGCTGCCGCGTCATCGGCACGCATCTCCTGGACAAAACGCAACACCACTCCCAGAACTACCATCACGAAAATGACGATTGTCGCCCGCAGGTCACCGGTGAGATAGGATAGCACCCCCAGCGCCATGAGCAGAAGGACCAGTGGATTCTTGATGTTACTGAGGAGACGCATGAAGGCCGACTGACGCTTCTCTCGGGCAATCTCATTCGTGCCGACCTTCTTCAACCGGGAACCGGCTTCGGCCTCGCTCAGGCCGCCGAGTTGCGATCCAAGTTCCTTGAGCACCGCGTCGGCATCAGCACGCGCCTTTTCCAGGAGTTGAACGGAATTGTGCGCGCCGTTCCCGCCAAGGCTGTTGGTTGGGGAGTGAGATGCGTTCAGAGGCTTCTTCACCACTTCCATTCATGCCTCTGTTGTTTGGTGTTTCGTTTCGGCATCGACGAGGGGTTTAGAAGAGACGTCCGTGAATTCACATGAAAGGAGTTTTCCGAAATTGATGCGGCCCAAAAGGGAACGGCTACGCCGCAGAGATTCGGTAATACTTGCGCTGTGCGCGTTGCTGCGCGGCAAGCGGAAGCAAAAGGAGATGCACAAATGTCTGACACTCTGTTTCACAGTGCATTGTTTCGAAGCGGAGCCTTGCTGATGTGCGTTCCTAAACGCTTGCGGAGCTGAGTGGCTCAGGTGGAGAGTCTGGGAACGAGATGCAATTCCAGCGTCTTAGAAACCCCACAGCAGCCAGCTATGTTTTGCCTTATCCATAAGTGTTTTAAAAGCGGCTGAACCTTCCCTCAAATTGACAAACGTCGAATCGAAGTTCTGCGCGAATCCGACTTTCGCGTTGTCCATGAGAGTTCTTAACCCAGCCGAACCTTGTTTGAGATTAACAACGGAAGAGTCGAAGTTTCGGGCCAGGGATGGATCCATGAGCAGCCTTCCTATGGTTCCTTTCCCCGATTGTATGTTGGCTGTAATCTTCGCCAAATCGCTTGTGATACTGGATGACTTGTCGATCGTCATCTTTAATGAGATCATCACATCGTCCATATTGATTGGCTGGAGTGTTTGGACAGTGTCGTTATTTTCTATGATCTTTTTTCCGCCTGTCCCGGGGTTTATGATCAATATTCTATTCCCCATCAGCCCCTCCGAGCCAATGGCTGCAATCGCATCCTTCTTTATGAACTTTCGAGTGGCTTCATCGATGACTATTTCCACTCTGATGGTTGTATCGCTGATGATCCTGATGTTGTCCACACTCCCCACATTGATTCCTGCGAGCCGGACGTTGTTCCCCGCCTGCAGTCCGGAGACATCTCTAAATACGCCGCTCACGCGGAAGGTGCTTCGGAAGAGCTGCTGCCTCTCACCGATAAAGTACACTCCGATGATGAAAAGGGTTATTCCGAGGGAAACAAACATTCCCAGCTTGACCTTGTTGCTTGTGGTAGTTTTCATTTGATCTGCTCTTATGATTTGTCTGAGATATTATTCAAAAAATGAGCGTATCCATGGATCTGACGAATGCGAGAGCTCGGCATACGTCCCTTCTGCAGCGCAAACTCCATCTTTGAGCACAATGATCCGATTTGCCGTGAGCTTGGCGCATTCAATATCGTGTGTGATGATGATGGACGTCGTGTCATATTTGTTTTGTACTTCCAGGATGAGCCTGCTAATCTCCTTTGATGTTATGGGATCCAAGCCAGTGGTGGGTTCATCATAGAGCATGATTTCAGGTTTCAGGATCAAGGTTCGGGCCAAGCCTAGTCTCTTTCGCATACCACCGGAGAGTTCTGATGGGGTTTTTTCAATTGCTGCGGAGAGCCCCACATTTTGCAATGCTTCCTTTATCAGCGAGTCCACTGTTTCTTGCGTCATGGAACTCAATTGCCGTCTCAGTGGGAATTCAAGGTTTTCTCTGACGGTCATCGAATCATAGAGGGCAGCGCTTTGGAAGAGGAACCCTATCTTCTTTCGCAGGTCGATGAGTTCTTGTTCCGGGAGTTCTGAAATATTGTGCCCAAGGATGGCAAGCGTACCCTCATCATGGTCAATCAATCCCACGATACATTTTATGAGTACGGATTTGCCGGTTCCGGATTGGCCAAGGACAACGAGGCTTTCTCCTTTACGAATACTCAGGTGAATGTCTCGCAACACCTGGTTGCTCCCAAAGGACTTCCTGAGATGTTCCATTTCAACGACCACACGACCGTCATGCTTGCTATCGTGTGCGGATACTGCTGCTTGTGGTGTCATTGTTCTTCAGTACTCGATTCAGTTTTGTAGTAAGCTTGTCAGTTGTACTGCTATCATATCTATGATGAAAACCATGAGCGATGCGAATACTACCGCCGAGTTGGCCGCTTTGCCGACTCCTTCTGTTCCTTTGTTTGAATTGTATCCTTTGTAGCATCCTATCAGTCCGACGGCAAATCCGAAAAAGAATGTCTTGATGAAAGCCGGAAACAGGTCGCTGAATTGAAGGCTCTGGAATACCTGCGAAAAGAAGAGGTGAGTGCTGACACTTCCTTTGAGGTTAACACCGATAAATGATCCGGCCAAACCGATAGAATCGGCAAAGACTACCAGGAGCGGAAGCGTCAATGTGGCGGCGACCACCCGCGTAACGACGAGATACTTGAACGGATTGGTCCAGGATACCTGCATCGCATCAATTTGTTCGGTGACATTCATTGATGCGAGCTCTGCGCCGATTCCCGATCCAACCTTGCCGGCAAAGATCAACGCAGTGATCGCCGGTCCTATTTCCCGTATGATGGAAACGGCTACCATCGCCGGCAACCACGATTCGGCTCCAAACTGCGACAACGTGGGTCTCGACTGAATCGTGAGGACGAGCCCCATGATAAAGGCTGTAATGCCCACCAAGGGAAGAGACCTGTAGCCGATTAAGTAGGATTGTTTCATGAGTTCATTGAACTCATAAGGCGGTTTCAACACTTCCTTGAAAAAGTGCCAGGTAAAAATCGTAAGCGAAGCCACTTCCAGGAAGAACTTAATGAATATGGAGCGAGAAATAGTCTCCGGAGAACTCTCCGGAGTGATGCCTGCCCCCTGGCTTCCATCGTGGGACTGCTGCAAAGTCATATTGTCCATCGTAGTGCTGTCTTCAAATGTCTAACATGAACGATCCGGCGGCGGATTTATGCTTGAGTAATCACGCGCCATGGACTATCAGATCTAACCCCACGAGCACACGCTCCGTATGAGAAAGATCACCGATGATTTTCCTTACCGGCTGGGGTAGTCTACGTACCAGTGTTGGAATGGCAAGGATTTGGTCATCGCGAGCGAGTTGTGGCTTCTTCACAAGGTCAACCACCTCTATCCGGTATTTGCCCTTGAGTTGTTCTTCACAGATGAATTTCAGATTGTTGAAAGCCGTAATGGCTTTTTGAGTCTGCCCGGCCACATACAAACGTAAGACCCACTTGTCGTTTCGTGCTTTGGCCGGCGGTTCTTTCCGCCGGCTGGTTCTCGGTTTGTCTTGTTTGATGTTCACAGTGCTTTCCTTCGAATGTTGGATTTCTTCTTATTTTGGCCGATGATTTTCGTGTAAACATCACCTCTTCGACTCTTCGCCATTTTTACCTTGTCTTGAGTGAAACGCTCATTCCTCGCTTTTTCGATCCCGATTATTTTGAGTGCGTCTGATTCTTCAGCTTCAAATTCGGATCGAAGGACAACAATCTGGGCTTCCACTGCTTCACGCTTACGCTCTAATCCAAATTGCTTGCTTCCGATTTCTTGCTGACGTAGTAATTGTTCCGCATCGTCTTTCGCCTCTTGTGATAATCGCGCCGAACCCGTCAAGACACCGTCCGCGCCAACATAGACATCGAGCAGTTCGATACCGCGGTTTGTCAGCCTGAACTCGCGAATCTGATTGGAGTGCGCCATACCGCGGGATTTGAGCACATACAATCCTCTGTTACGTTCACCTCCAATTTCAATGTCACGCAGAAGCAACCATGTATCGATGAGGGATGAGATGTAAACATCGTGAATCTCCAAGTTATCGCTATCAGATGTGAGACTTGTGAAGAATGCAGTAACCCGCTTCATCTTCAAAAAATCTACAAGACGCAGCAACATGGTTTTGACTTCAGATTGATTCTCCCCCGTCACGAATCCATTGATAGGGTCGAGGATAACGACATCAGGATCGAAGGTACTGATCAATTTGATACTTGTCGCCAGGTGGGCTTCCAAGCCATAGAGTGTTGGACGAGTTGCATGAAACTGAAGCGATCCTTTCTTAACCCACGGTTCCAAATTTATTCCAATGGAGCGCATATTGCGCACAAGCTGACTAGGGGATTCTTCGAACGTAAAATAGAGAACTCGTTCTTCCCGCTTGCATGCCGTTTCAGCAAATTGCGCGGCAATGCTCGTCTTACCCGTACCGGCGGTGCCTGAAACAAGCACTGTGCTGCCGCGAAAGTAACCTTTGCCGGAGAGCATTGTGTCGAGACGCGGAATACCGGTGGAAACTCTGTCGTTAGATGAAAAGTAATTCAGTCCCAGGGAAGTGATAGGCAGAACAGAGAAACCATCTTCATCAATAAGGAATGGATACTCGTTCGTGCCGTGCGTTGAACCCCGATATTTGACAATACGCAGTCGGCGTATGGATGCTTGATCGGTCACGCGATGATCGAGCAGAATAACGCAATCGGAAACGTACTCTTCCAAACCTTGACGTGTTAACGTGCCGTCGCCGCGCTCCGCAGTAATGATGGTCGTCACGCCTTTCCTTTTCAGCCAGCGTAATAATCGTTGCAGTTCAGCACGAAGCGTATGAGGATTGGGCAACCCTGAAAAGAGCGTTTCTATGGTATCCAGCACAACACGCTTAGCACCGATGCTCTCCACTGCGTGATGGATCCGAATAAACAGACCTTCCAAATCGTAATCACCGCTTTGTTCGATTTCACCCCGTACAATCTGAACATGTTCAAGCCAAATCTTTTTGCGCTTTACTAGATTGTCCAAATCGAACCCCAGCGAAGCTACGTTCGCTGTGAGTTCCTTCTCTGTCTCCTCGAACGATATAAAGACGCCCGGTTCATTGTGCTGCGTTGCACCGCGGACGAGAAATTCCATGGCAAAGAGGGTCTTTCCGCAACCTGCACCGCCGCATACAAGCGTTGGTCTGCCTTTGGGCAATCCTCCGCCCGTGATTTCGTCCAATCCTTGAATACTCGTGGGCGATTTTGGAAGGACATTACGATGAGATTGCGCTTTCGTTGCATTCATGATCTCTTATCTCCAGAATGTTCTTGATGTTCCAATGTGTCGCTCCACCTCATAGTGCTCGCTATGAACTGGGCTCCTGTAATGCGTTTACACACGCCTGTCCGACGTTGTCGTTCAGGCGGGAAAGTGGCTACGAGCGAACAATCTTAACCTTGGATTTGAGTCAGGATTCCTTGGCTCGCCTTCTCATTCTTCTTCTCTCGTTTGGCAGCTTTCTTTTCTTTCATTGTTTTTGCCGGCTCTTTTTTTGTACCCTTTTTGCTGTTCTGGCCTTTGCTCATGATGGTTCTCCTTAAGTATTATTGAAATGTGAAAGCGAGTGATTCTACTGGAACTGGAAATAAACCAATGCAACGGCAGCAATGCTCATCAGTACCAGCGTCGCTGATCCGAGGACATTGGACCATCTCTTGTTGGTAAATTCCCCCATGACTCTTTTGTTGTTGCCGATGTGCAAGACAATGGCAATCATCACCGGAGCTGTTAAGCCATAGAGAACAGCAGTGTAAATGAGCGCCTGGATCGGGCTTATGCCGAGAAACTCCAGGGACAAGCCAACAATGAGGGACACGACGAGAGTGATGTAAAACCCTTTGGCCTGGTGAAATTTCTTGTCTAAGCCTTCCTTCCAGCCGAACGTCTCCGCTAAGATGTATGAGAGTGAGCCGGCCAACACTGGTATTGCCAGAAATCCTGTGCCGATGACGCCGACAGCAAAGAGCAAGTAGGTAAGTTTCCCTGTCAGTGGTTCCAGCGCCTTCGCGGCCTGACCTACCGTATCAATTTGTCTGATACCGGCCTTATACAAGACCGCTCCCGTTGTAAGGATGATGAAGAACATAACGACATTGGAAAACAACATTCCGAAATCAATATCCATCTTCATGTTGTTGAGAATTCGTTTGTTGATGATGATTCTCTTATGGTTCTTCGAGATGTCTTCTGCTTCCATTGTGGCCTGCCAGAAAAACAGGTAAGGAGAAATCGTGGTGCCGAGAATGGCAACAAGTATCTCAAAAAATGTCTTGTTGAAATGCAGGGTTGGAAGAAAAGTACTTTTCAGGACTTCCATCCAATCGGCATGCACCAGGAATGGGACCACGACATACAAGAGCAACGAAAGGCAAAGCCACTTCAATGCGGCAGCAAGTCTTCTGTATGGAAATCGTATCATGAAGGTAACGAGCAAAACCGTAAACGTGATGCTGAAGGCAAAAGATGGAATGCCGGGTATCAGGAGATTGGCGACGGCTCCCATTCCCTGGATATCTGCGCCGATGTTGAGGATGATCGCGGGAAAACTGAACACTGCCATGAGATAGAGAATGCTTTGTGGATATTTTTGTTTCAGCGTCGCAGTCAATCCTTCTTGAGTGACCATGCCGATGCGTGCGCACATCTCCTGCACGGCCGCCATGAGAGGGAACGTGATGAGCGCAGTCCAAAGAGTTGCGAAACCAAAACCAGCCCCCGCCTGTGAGTAGGTCGCAATTCCCGAAGGATCATCATCACTCGCGCCCGTAATAAGTCCCGGACCAAGTATATTCCAGGCTTTCTTGATTCTCGTCGAAAGTGTCTTGGGTCTATTCATGGGTGCTGAACAATTCTGACACAAGTATTGTGATCGTAAGAATTCATTGCATTTCTATTCCCTTGCCAAAGCATCGATAGGGTCGAGTTGTGCGGCCTTTCTTGCCGGAAGGTAGCCGAAGGCGATGCCGGTGAGAAACGCGCACGCGAAAGCGAAAAGGATCGGGGGTGCTGTGAAAATCACGCGCCAACCGGCGAGCGTGGATGTTGCAAGTCCGCTACCAATGCCGACGAAAACGCCGGCCAGTCCGCCGATAAAGCACACCACCACGGCCTCGGTAAGAAATTGAAACAGCACGTCAAAACCGCGCGCTCCAATGGCCATGCGTATGCCGATTTCGCGTGTTCGTTCGGTGACCGACACCAGCATGATGTTCATCACGCCGATACCTCCGACAATGAGCGAAATGACGGCAATCGCTGCAAGCAGATACGTGAGCGTATTCTGGGTTTCGCTTGCCGTCTCGATCGTATCGGCCATGTTGCGAATATTGAAATCTTCTTTACCATGGCGCTTCATCAGGAGCGCATGGAGTTCAGCCTGTACCACGCCCATGTCCGCGTCCGGCTTCACTCTCACCACGATGCTGTTGAAATAGCGACGTCCGAGAATTCTCGCTCCTGCCGTTGTGTACGGCAGCCAGAGGGAATTATCCATGTCGTCTCCACGCGGTGTCAAGCCCTTACTGCTCATAACACCAATGACCAGGAACGGTGCATTGCCAATGAGCACATACTGACCGAGCGGATTTGTTCCATCGGGAAATAGGTTCTTTGCCACGGTCTGGCCGATGGCGGTGACCTGGGTATAGTGCATGACATGTTCCGCCGAGAAGAATACACCGGACTGCGTCGGCCAATCGTGTACTTGCGGAAAGTCTTCGCCTGTTCCGACTGTCGTTACGGTCAGGTCCTCGTCGCCAAAGCGAAGCACGGAAGACCCGTTCGTTTCGGGAATCGCCATGGCGACGCCCGTCACATTGCAGATGGATGGAAGATCTTCAGGTACAAAGCTGGTCACAATATTAGCTGAAGCGCGCACAGCGGGCAGTCCGCGATTGATCGTCAACAGGTCGGTCCCCATGGCCTGGATCCGGTCCAGCACATCTTGCTTTGCACCGTTACCGATCGCCATCAATGCGACCACGGAGGCTACACCAATGATGATGCCCAACATGGTCAGCACCGTTCGCATACGATTGTGAAGCAGGGAACGCAACGCCATCTTCAGCGATTCGCCGAGGACTGCCACACCCTGGCTGGCGTCCGCTTCTCTTTCACCGGTCATCGCCTGATGAACTGCTTCAGCTTTCTGCTGCACTTCGTCGGAAGTGATGCGACCATCAGTGATTCGAACGATGCGATGAGCATATGCGGCGACATCGCTGTCGTGGGTTACGACTATAATCGTGTGCCCTTGTCCGTGGAGTTTTTCCAGTATGGCCATGACTTCCTTCCCGCCATTGCTGTCCAGGGCTCCTGTTGGTTCATCGGCCAGGATTACCGGTCCACCGTTCATAAGCGCACGGGCAATGCTGACGCGCTGCTGTTGACCGCCGGAGAGTTGATTGGGGTGGTGCTCCAGGCGATCGCCAAGTCCGAGTTCCCGCAGCAAATCACTGGCGTGTAACTGTCGTTCAGTTTTCGCCATACCGCAGTAGACGGCTGGAACTTCCGCGTTTTCGACGGCACTCAAGTCTGACATCAGGTTGTAACGCTGAAAGATGAAGCCAAACGTGTCTCGCCGCAATGCTGCAAGCGCATCGGTGCTGAGAGTGGCAACGTCGATACCACGGATACTGTAGGTTCCCTTCGATGGCTTGTCAAGGCAACCGATAATATTCATCAGTGTAGACTTACCCGAACCTGATGCACCCATGATGGCGACGAATTCGCCGCTCTGAATCGACAGGCTGACTTCCTTGAGCACTGTCAACGGCTCGCCGCCCGAAGTATAGGTTCGGCTCACGGCATTCAATTCAAGCAGCGGGGACGCCATTAGGGACCCTTCCGAGCGGTCAGTGCGCTTTTTGAACCACCCTGTGGAGTGATCGCTCTTATGACGACTTGTTCCTTTTCTCCTAGGCCATTTGTGACTTCCGTTGAGATCTCGCTCTTGATGCCGATCTTGATCGTGCGCAGTTCGACGCTGCCATTGGGTTTGAGTACCTGTATCTTGGTTTCCGAGCCCTCGGTTGCATTGCCTATGGCGGCAGTCGGAATCAGCAAGACGCTCTTTGCCTGCGCGAGCACGATGAAGATCTGTGCTGTCATCTGAATATTCAGTGCACGGTCCGGGTTTGAAACATCGAACAGTACGTCATAAAACACCACGTTGTTGATGAGTTCCGGGGTGGGAAGGATCTGCCTGATTTTGCCGTCCCAGCGCCGGGGCTGGCCAAGGACCGTAAAATAAACGTCCTGACCAAGTTTGACCCGGACAATGTCAGCCTCTGAAACTTGTGCCCAGACTGTTACGGTGTCCATATCTGCAATCCGCAGGATGTTCGGAGCCTGCTGATTTGCATTGATTGTTTGTCCTTCGAGCGTGCTGATGGAGACTATTTCGCCTGCCATCGGCGCCTTGATATTGGCATAACCTAAATTGGCTTTGGCAGTGTTGACGGATGCCGTGGCTCCCCTCATTTGGGCTGAAAGCGAAGCAGCGTCGGCGAAAGCGACATCGAAATTCGCCCGCGTGATGTCGCGATCGCTGGCGGAAATCAGTTGGTGAGCGTAGAGGGTATCGTTGCGGGCGCGCTGCAATGTCGCCAAAACGAGTTGTGCCTGCTTCACAGAGCGCTGAGAGGTCATGTTGTCTAGCGATGCATTGGCTGCTGTAAGCGCGGTCGCTGCCAAAACCGGATCAATTTCCGCGAGCAGTTGGTCCTTCTTCACCTTATCGCCGCGCTTGACCTTCAGCGACTTTAGCGTACCGGAAGTCTGAGCGCCGACGTCGACATAGGTAATGGGTTGCACGATGCCCGCTGCCAATACAGTGCTCTCCACATTGCCGCGTTCGACGACGGCCGTCGAGTAGAGGGGAGCAGCTCCGTCGAATGGCCAGAAATACCAGAGAACGCCTCCGCCGATAACAAGGAGTCCGACGATCAGCCAAAGGCTGGGTCTCCGCAAGAGGGCCCGAGATTTTGGATGATGAACCGACGGAGGCGTTGCAACTGGATCGTGAACTGTCGCCGCGGATTTAGCCGCAGGGTCGATGTCTAGCGTTTCCATTCTCGTGAATACCTGTTTTCGGTTTCTTCCTGTTTAAACACCTTTACGAGATACCAATTGTCCTGGCGGCACGGAAAGGGTGCTCGCTATATCTTCGCGATCAGCTTGCGAAGTTCTGACTTGGTCTTCCCAAGTTTCTGCTGAAGTCGTCCCAGCAGTTCTTCTTCCTTCCCCTGTTTAAAGAGCAAATCATCGTCTGTCAAGTTCGCAAACTGTTGTTTGAGTTTTCCGGCAATTTCATTCCAGTTGCCTTTCATCGTGAACGTGTTCATTTGAGATCTCCTTGGTTTATGAGTGAACATCAGCAAGTCCGCGTTTTACAACTCAGAACAACGTACGCCCGAAAACAACTTAGCCCCCTTTGTCTTCGTCCAGATCGTTGTGGTCATCTCCGCCTAAGCTATAGTAGTCGTTCTCCTCGTCTTCGTTACCAATACGTTCTTGTTCCTCATCCAATTCTGGACCAGGAACATCTAAATCGCTGCCTGATGCATCCTCAGCAAAATCTTTCTCATTATTCTTTCCGGCCTTCTCATCGTCACCAGATTCTTTTGTTTTCGTAGTATCCTCAGGATTGAGGTTCTTCTCTTCCTTGCCTTTGACGAAAATGTCCTGGGCGGCCGGGTAGAGCGGGTAGCCCGGTAGGTCCGCTTTTCCATCTTTGTCCGGCCGCTGAAGAGGCTGGTTGGTGTGGTTGCCTTTGTTTTTCATTTTCTTCACAAGTTTTGTGGAACATCGATTGTTGCAAGTCGCATTAGATCGCGCCTCGAGTTTCTCAAGCATTGTCGAATTACATCCACTGCGTGAGCATCCTCATGAGCGAGAATATCGACTTCTGTCAATACGTCGGGTCATGGCTTTGAAGTGCAGAACGATGTCGTTCACGATGATACCGCTCACATCATGATGTCTTTGCGATCGGTTTGCGTGGTCCGCTCTTGGCCTTCCCGAGTTTCTTCGGAAGAGGTTCCAAGAGTTCTTTCGCCTTGCCTTTTTTCAGATCCTTGTCAATCGGATCAGCAGCTTGATGTTTGAGTGTGCCGGCAATCTCATTCCAGTTGCCTTTTCTTCTGAACGTGCTCATGTTCTCCTCTTGCTTTTGTACATACGGTGATTCAGCCCGATGGAAGCCTTATGGGGTTATTGTCAAAAGTAGTACCGTGCCCCAATACCAGCGTCAAAGCCAAAACCCGTTGACGACGTGACCTGAAGTGACGGAACGAGCTCGAGAAACATGTCAATGGGCGTCTCACTTGGAAACCATGCGGCGCCGAAAACACCACGAATTGCCAGCGAGCTATTATAGCCTGCACCGTTGTTGAGTCGTCCGCCGAGTCCGTAAAAGATCTGGACTCGCTCAGCTGTCGGAATAAGGTCAAACGCGTGCCAGAGGTAATCCATGTGAAAATGAATGCGGCTTCCTCCGTTATAGGAACCGTCATATCTACCGATCCGATCTCCACCCACCGACCAGCCGAGGCCAAAATCAAACGCGGTTCCGGGCGATGTCCATAGCTTCGCGCTGATTCCTGTAGGTTCACCGAGAATCACGCCGAGTCCAAAGTTGCGCTCCTGGGCAACGGACACCTGGACGGTCAGAAACAAACAGAGTGCGATGAAAGCATACCAGGGATGTTTCACATGCGTGTTCCTTTTTGAATGTGATGGAACGACCTTTTCATCGTAAGCAGCGTCTCGCTGAAGAAAGTCCGCGGCGTGGTCGGGATGATTGAGACGAGCGTCATGTGCTCGCAACCTATCCAGACTGGCTCTAGCTCGGATCCCGTTGACGCGTGGCCTTCACGCCTTTCAAAATAGCCATGCCAACAAGAACGACTGAACCTACTACAATCCATTGTGTGGGGATATGCATCAGGACGGCTCCATAAACCAAGCCACCGATGACGATCAGAAACCCAACCATGTAAAGTGTGTATGACATAAGATTTCCTTCTCGCTAAAGTCTCTGACGTTTTCGTCCGCCCCATGGGTGGCAGGAGGTTTCATCCTTACAACGATTTCAAATACGTAACCAGGGCAATCTTCTGCTGAGCCGTCAATGACGGATTCAAGAAACTGTCATAGTTCTCGATGATGTCCCGCATCGTCACAAAGCGGCCGTTATGTCTGAAGCCGCCGTCTTCTCTCAGGGTTCTTGCGGGTTCATTTTTTGAATCCCTATTCGAGTTTCGATTTACGCGCAAGATTTTTCCTTGTCATTTGCATTGAGATTCATGAAATCCGGATCGATCCGCTCATTTTCCTTGTACCCACGGAACCAGCCCCTTGCCAAGATTCAATTTCTGAGGTCAAGGACTTGTCCAGAGCAACACGGATTCCGATAATAACAACGGGACTATTCGACGAAATCCGGTCGATTGATCGCGTTGAACCGCTTGAAAGCTATCAAATACCGCTTCGCAATGGTATCGCCCAAAGGGATGAAAGAGGGATTAATTACTTGCACGAGGAGACCCTGATTGCTAAAACAAACACTGGGTCCACTGCCTGCTGCTCAAGAGGTGAGGGATTGGTAATTCAAGTGTGATCGGTTGGTCGACGGCGGGGGAGTGACTGTCGCTGGCGATGCCGTTGTCAGGCGTGCAAGTCAGTATCGAGAAGGTCGATTCGAGTAAGAGTTATCCCGCTCAACTATTTTCTGAGGCTGCTTGGTATTGGCTGTTGCGGTCGTATTGACAAGTCCTCGGTCATCACATAGATGCCCATGGCCACGATCATCAAAATCAGCGCGAGCCAAAACCGCCAATCCTGATGCGCCCGTTTCCAATAAGGACGATGTTCCTTCTGAACAGTGTTGCTCTCCGGCTCTCTTTGCATATGGTGATCTCGATAAGATTGTTGTCGTCCAAAGGGACGAAACATTAGTTCATTCCGTGTGGCAGGCTCGGAGTGACGATTCTTCGACTCCTGAAGAGCATTTCCCCCTTCGCCGCGAATGGACAAGGGGAAACGTCTATTTTGTCCAGAAACTGACATCAAGCACCAGATCCCGCACACCATCGATCGCAAACTGCGCGCCGATGCAGATGAGAAGAAACCCCATGATCCGCGAAAGACTGTCGACTCCGTTCACGCCAAGGATGCGACGCAGGAATCCTGCTCCCCGGAGAACAATCCACGAGAGCATTGCAGTGATGACAATTGCCAAAATAATTCCGGTGTAGGCGAATACCTTGTCTACGCCGTGTCTTCCATTGATGGATGATGACATCGTAATGACGGCAGCTATGGCACCAGGACCGCTCAGACTCGGCATGGCGAGCGGACTGAAGGAAATATTTGACTTCAGCAGCGCTTCCTTTTTCTCTTCTCTGGTGATCTTGCCTTCGTCAGGGAACAGCATCCGGAATCCGAGAAAACTGATGACCAATCCGCCAGCAATGCGAATACCAGGGATGGAGATGCCGAACGCAATCATCACGAAGTGTCCCAGCAGAAGAAATGTGACAAGGATAATCGTCATGTAAACGCAAGCCCACATGATCTGCCTGTTTCGCTCTTTCGGGCTGAGATGCGCACTGATGCCAAGAAGAAGGAATGCCGTGCTCACGGGATTGATGATGGGAACAAGCGTAATGAGCGCAACGCCTACCCAGGAGAGATATTGACCGATGTTTTTCAGTCGAGTCCTTCTATTGCGTCAACGGGTTTCCCTCATCCAAGAGAGGTCTTTTTGCCGATGACAGTGATCCTTTCACTGAGAGGTTCTGTTCTCTCAGAGTTCGAAATCAGGCCTTCTTCCCGAGCACATTTTCTCCGCGGATGACTCGCAGCAATACAACGACAATGGCGATCACCAGAAGGATGTGTATGAAACCACCCATGGTGTAGGAAGCGAGCAACCCCAAGAGCCACAATACGAGCAGAATAACAGCGATAGTGTACAACATGATTTGTCTCCTTTGTTATTGATGTTGATTTGACATCTTCGATGTTCAATGATGACTCACTTGCTCACATCGGTCGATCATTGTGATTTCCTTCGTTGCTCTAGGCTAAATGTGCTCTCAGCATCCACGACATTTTTTCATGTTGTTCCATTAGTCCGGTCAGAAAATCGATCGTGCCCAGGTCTTTGTCTTCTTTGGCAATGCCGGAGATGTCCTTTCGTAGCAAACGGATCAGTGTCTCGTGATCCTGCAGCAAGGTCTGCATAATGTGGCTGGAGTCGGTGAAATCGTGATTGTGTTCGCTCAACCGGGTCATGGCCGTGAAGTCTTTGAGTGTCCCCAATGCAAAGTGCCCAAGGGCTCGTACTCGTTCGGCGACGTCATCAATGATAATATCCAGGGTGTCGTACTGGCTTTCGAAGAATTTGTGCAGCGCAATGAAGTTCGGCCCTTGAATGTTCCAATGGGCGTTGCGAGTCTTCGTGTAGAGCACATACTCATCAGCCAGTAGTGTGTTCAGGAGAAGTGCGACATCTTTCATGTGGTTTTCAGCAATTTCGATATCTGGTTTCATGGTGTTCTCCGATTGGAAGTGAATGTTGGTAGTTCCAAGTCTTGTGCGGGTTTGTTTAGCTAGTGCCGGTTCCAAAAAGTAGGCTTGTACTTTTGGTTTAGATTTAGGACATTTGAGGAGACCGAAAAGAAAGGACTCCTCAATGGCATTGTCAGTTCGTTCTTTGACAGAGACAGAAGGCA
>Ga0182021_10000164_pt1 | contig 63126 bp, 56 predicted proteins | sample 612E3MmetaG_FD_120493 | JGI IMG/M metagenome (GOLD analysis project Ga0182021, IMG submission 120493) | Permafrost microbial communities from Stordalen Mire, Sweden - 612E3M metaG (Illumina Assembly) | ecosystem: Environmental > Terrestrial > Soil > Wetlands > Permafrost | place: Sweden...
AGCCAGGTGGCGCCTTCGAGCCGCACCAGCAGGAGCATGTGGGTGCGCGGCAGCACCTCCATCACCCCCAGCCGCACCCGGGCTTCGCAGGGGATGGCATCGAAGCCGACGGCCTTCAGGCCGGCCAGGAACAGCGTGTTGTGCTCGAAGCAGTAACCGCCGCGGTGGCGTCGAACCAGCTTGGCCTGCAGCGAGGCGAGATCCAGGCGAATGGGCAGGCCCATCTGGATATCGAGGTTCTCGAAGGGGATCGTGGTGGCGTGGGCGAAGTGCAGGGCCTGGAGGCCCGCCAAGTTCGCAGCGGGCCTGGCTTCCAGCCCGATGCGCCGCAGGTAGGCCCCCAGGTCCAGTTCAGCGGACATACAGGGTGTCCCCGTTCTCGAAGGACCCATCGGCCAGGTCGTTCTCCAGCAGGCAGATCAGCATGTCCTCGGACTGGGCCTCCCGGTGGGCATCGGTCACGCCGCTGCGGTGGGAGATGCGGACGAGGGGCATGGGGCCTCCGAGAACAAGAAGCCGATCATTCTAGCCCTGGAAGCGACGAAGGGGCGCCTCAGGCCTGCCCGTTCCGTCAGTCCACCACTGTCAGTCCACCAGGTTCTGCCAGGCCACCAGGTTCCGCCCGATCTGGGCCGCGTGGGCCTCCAGATGCTCGGCGTAGATCCGCAGCCAGTCGTCGGTGCTGTAGGGGCCGCTCTGGCTGTGGCGGCCCGTCCGGCCCCAGTATTCGCCTGGCAATCCGACGAGCATGGCCGCGGTGTGGGCCCTCACCGCCTCCACCAATCCCAGGGCCAGGTCGGGATCCGAGGCGTGGTAGTAGAAGCGCCGGGCCCAGACATCCTCGTCATAGCCCACGATGAGCGGCTCTGGCTCCGCCAGCAGCAGCCGGATGCGGACGGCCGCATAGGTTTCGGAATCGGCGCAGTGGACGACCACCTCGTGGGCGCTCCACTTGTCTTCGCTGGGCCGCCAGGTGCGGGCCTCCGGGGGCACAGCCTCCCAGGCCTTGCGGAGCAGAAGGGGTCCCTTCGCGTAACGGCGGAGGAAGGCTTCCCGGGCGGCGACATCGAAGGGCATGGGACACCTCGGCTCCAGCATGGTCACCCTAATATGCCTTGCCTGGATTATCCGGTTCAATGCGGATCGGTGGCGAGGCAATCATGACTCCAAGGTGTGCATCCCTGGCAGAAGGTCCCCTTCGGCGTCCGAATCACGGAAGAACGGGCCGACGGAGGGCTTTGCGCGGATCGGAAGTGCCCAGGATTCTCGGTAGCCGAGCTACAGGTAGTCCACTGTGTTGAGGCCCCAATTGGCGGGCTCCTCAAAGTCCACGATCTCCTCCGAGGCATGGGCCAGATGGAGGTCCCGAGGCTGCAGCCGGATTTTGCGGGCGGAATCGAATACCACCCGAACCACGGGCCGGAGAAGGTCCTCACTCTGTTCCACTACGACAGCCAGGCGCCCACCGCTGAGACGGACCAGGGACCCGACGGGATAGATGCCCAAGGCCCGTATGAATTGCTGGACCAGGTTCCCGTCGAGATGCGTCCCGCTCCACTCCAGCAGCTTCTTCAGGACCTCCGTGGGCTCCATGCCTTGGTGGTAGACCCGGTTCGACGTCAAGGCATCGTATACATCCACGACGGCGGTCATGCGTCCGATCTGGGAAATCGCGTCACCGGCGATGCCCCTTGGATAGCCCCCGCCGTCCATCTTCTCGTGATGTTCCCCCGCGATCTGGATGACCATCTCCGAGATCCCGGACACCCCCAGGAGGAGGTCCCGGCTGAGGGAGGCATGGGACTTCATGATGCCGAATTCCTCATCCGTCAGCTTCCCCGGCTTGTTGAGAATCTCGTTGGGAATCTTCATCTTGCCGACGTCATGAAGGAGCCCTCCCAATCCGGCCTCCTCCACCGTGGCGGGATCCATGCCCAGGGAGTGGGTAAAGGACACCAGCAGCGCGCAGATGCTCACAGAATGCTGGAAAGTGTAAGTATCGGCCTCCTTGATCCGGGTGAGGCTGAGGAGGGCCCCAGGATTCCTGAGCACGGAAGCATGCATGGCCTTGACCAGGGGACGGGCCTTGGATGGTTCCATCTGCTTCCCCAGCCGCACGTCGTGGAGTAGTCCATCCACCACATCCGCAGCATCACCCAGGATGCGCTTGGCGGCGGTGGCTTCCTCCCGCTGGGAGACCAGGGCCGGTGTGAGAGCCGCCCCTGGGGCGGCCGAGGCCTTCAGCTGCTGTTTCAAGCCCTGCTCGATCTCCGCCAGGGTCGAGGCCCCGGCCACATCCCCGCCCTGAGCCGTATCGATGTAGATCTCACCCAAACCTTGATCAAGCATCTTCTGGATCTGGCCCGTGTGCTTGATGAGGAACTGGGGACGCAGGAAGCCGTGCTGAAGCCAGCCACAGTTCAGGTCGTGGATGTACATCCCGGGCTTGAGTTGGTCCACGCGCACCCGCTTGATTGCCATGCCGCCCCCGGGTTCCACCTATTCATTGGATCGGTCTGGACTCCCGGAAGGATGAGTTGAGGACGCACCCCATCGCCCGTGGGGTCGATCCAAAAGAGATCCCCCCTGCATCACAGGATTCACGCCATCCTCCCCCGCCTTCAGGATGTAGAATGGACGTTCGGACCGCGCCCGGGCGGCGCCATCAGGAGGGGTGTCCATGCTGCAAGCCTATCGCCAACAAGTCGCTGAACGAGCTGCCCTGGGCATCCCCCCCCTTCCGCTCACCGAGGCGCAAACCTCTGAGCTGGTCACCCTTCTGGCCCATCCGCCCGCGGGCGAGGAAAAGGCCCTCGTCGAGCTCCTGATCCACCGCGTGCCGGCAGGCGTCGATGAAGCGGCCCGCGTGAAGGCCGCCTTCCTGGCCAGCGTGGCCAAGGGGACCGAAAAGGTCGCCCTGGTGTCGCGGGAAAAGGCCACGGAACTGCTGGGCACCATGCTCGGCGGCTTCAATGTGAAGCCTCTCATCGACCTGCTGGATGACGCCCAGGTGGGTGCCATCGCCGCCGAGGGACTGAAGAAGACCCTGCTGGTCTTCGACGCCTTTGCGGACGTGAAGGCCAAGGCCGATGCGGGCAACGCGCAGGCCAAGGCCGTGCTGAAATCCTGGGCCGAAGCGGAATGGTTCACCAGCCGTCCCGAAGTGCCCCAGAACCTCACCCTGACCGTCTTCAAGGTCACGGGCGAGACCAACACGGACGATCTGTCGCCCGCCCCAGACGCCTGGAGCCGCCCCGACATCCCGCTCCATGCGCTGGCCATGCTCAAGAACGCCCGCCCCGGCATCACCCCCGATGACCCGGGCAAGGTGGGCCCCCTCAAGCAGCTGGAGGCCCTCAAGGCCAAGGGCCACCTCATTGCCTATGTTGGGGATGTGGTGGGCACGGGCTCCTCGCGCAAGTCCGCCACCAATTCCGTGCTCTGGTTCACGGGCGAGGACATCCCCTTCGTGCCCAACAAGCGCTTCGGCGGCGTCTGCCTCGGGTCCAAGATCGCCCCCATCTTCTACAACACCATGGAGGACGCAGGCGCCCTGCCCATCGAGTTGGACGTCAACGGCATGGACATGGGCGATGTCATCGAACTGCGCCCCTACGAGGGCAAGGCCCTGAAGAACGGCAAGGTCATTGCCGAGTTCAAGGTGAAGTCGGAAGTCATCTTCGACGAGGTCCGCGCCGGGGGCCGCATTCCTCTCATCATCGGCCGGGGCCTCACCGCCAAGGCCCGCACGGCCCTGGGCCTGCCCCCCTCCACGGTCTTCCGTTTCCCTGCCATCCCCAAGGACACCGGCAAGGGCTTCACTCTGGCCCAGAAGATGGTGGGTCGCGCCTGCGGCACCAAAGGCGTCCGCCCCGGCACCTACTGCGAACCCAGGATGACCACCGTGGGCTCCCAGGACACCACGGGCCCTATGACCCGCGACGAGCTGAAGGATCTGGCCTGCCTCCAGTTCTCCGCGGACATGGTCATGCAGTCCTTCTGCCACACGGCGCCCTACCCCAAACCTGTGGATGTGTTGACCCACCGCGAACTGCCCCCCTTCATCACCCACCGTGGCGGCGTGTCGCTCAAGCCCGGCGATGGTGTCATCCACAGCTGGCTCAATCGCCTGTTGCTGCCCGATACCGTCGGCACCGGCGGCGATTCCCACACCCGCTTCCCCATCGGCATCTCCTTCCCTGCAGGCTCGGGTCTGGTGGCCTTCGCCGCCGCCACGGGCGTCATGCCCCTGGACATGCCGGAGTCCGTGCTGGTCCGCTTCAAGGGCGAACTGCAGCCCGGCATCACGCTGCGCGACCTGGTGAACGCCATCCCCTACTACGCCATCCAGCAGGGCCTTCTCACCGTCGAGAAGAAGGGCAAGAAGAACATCTTCAGCGGCCGCATCCTCGAGATCGAGGGCCTGCCCAAGCTCAAGGTGGAGCAGGCCTTCGAGCTGTCCGACGCCTCTGCCGAGCGCTCCGCCGCCGGCTGCTCGGTGCGCTTGGACAAGGAACCGATCATCGAGTACATGACCTCCAACATCACCCTCATGAAGTGGATGATCGCCAACGGCTATGAGCATCGCACGACCCTGGAGAACCGCATCAGGGCCATGCAGGCCTGGATCGCCAAACCCGAGTTGCTGACGCCCGACGCCGATGCCGAGTATGCCGCCGTCATCGAGATCAATCTGGCCGACGTCAAGGAACCCATCGTGGCCTGCCCCAACGATCCCGATGACGTGAAGCTGCTGTCCACGGTCGCCGGCGACAAGATCGACGAAGTGTTCATCGGTTCCTGCATGACCAACATCGGTCACTTCCGCGCCGCCGGGAAGCTGCTGGACGGCAAGAGCGACATCCCCACCCGTCTGTGGATCGCACCGCCCACCAAGATGGACGAATATGTCCTCACCCAGGAGGGCTACTACGGCATCCTCGGCCGCACCGGGGCCCGAATGGAGATGCCCGGCTGCTCCCTGTGCATGGGCAACCAGGCCCAGATCCGCAAGGGCAGCACCGCCATGTCCACCTCCACCCGCAACTTCCCCAACCGCCTGGGCATCGATACCCGGGTCTACCTGGGATCCGCCGAACTGGCGGCCATCTGCGCCCTGATGGGCAAGATCCCCACCGTGGCCGAGTACATGGCCCTGGTCGGCATCGTGGCCGCGAAGTCGAAGGACATTTACCGCTACATGAACTTCGACCAGATTCCCGACTTCCGTGAAATTGCGGACACCGTGACAGTCTAGTTTCCTGCTCAGAAAACGGCCCGGGGGCGACGCTCCCGGGCCGTTTTCTGAGTGATCGATCGAACGGGGTATGCTAGTCTCATCAGTTCTTAACCACCTTTCGGGGGGTTCCCATGGGGATCTTTGAGGGCCACATCCGCGTTCACGAGGGCGATCGCTTTGCCTTGGTGGCTTCGCGCTGGAACGACTTCATCGTGGAGCGCCTCATCGACGGCGCCAAGGACTGCATCCTCCGCCACGGCGGAACGGAAGACCAGATGGACCTCATCCGTGTCCCCGGGAGCTTCGAGCTGCCCCAGGCCGCCAAGCTGGCGGCCCTGAGCGGCCGCTATGCCGGCGTCATCGTACTGGGCGCGGTGATCCGCGGCGGCACACCCCATTTCGATATGATCGCCGCCGAGGTCACCAAGGGCGCAGCCCAGGTGGCCCTGGACACGGGCCTGCCCCTGTCCTTCGGCGTCCTCACTACGGACAGCGTGGAGCAGGCCATCGACCGGGCCGGCGCCAAGATGGGCAACAAGGGCTGGGAAGCCGCCCAGAGTGTCCTGGAGATGGTGGATTTGTCCCATGCCCTTGGCGGGAAAAAAGGAAGAAAATAGATGGGTGTTCGTCGCCGGGGGCGCGAGTATGCCCTCCAGATGCTGTATGCCATGGACCTGACCGGCTATCAGCCGGATCAGGTATTTGCTGGTTTCTACGCCATCCAGGACCTGAACCGGGATGCCTTCTACTATGCCAGGCGCCTGGTGGACGGAGTTCACGGCCAGTTGGAGGAGATCGACGGTGTTTTGGCGAAGTACGCCGAGCACTGGAAGATCCACCGCATGGCCGCCGTGGACCGGAACCTGCTTCGCCTCGGTCTCTATGAGCTCATGTACGTGAAAGAAGTACCCTTCCCCATCGTCATCAACGAGGCCCTGGAAATTGTGAAGGAATTCAGTGACCAGGAAGGCACACAATTCCTAAATGGTATTCTTGATGCGGCCCGCAAAGAGTTCCGCCCGGAAGAAACCGGCCCCCGGCTCAAGAAGAAGGCTCCCCTGGTGGAGCCTTCCGAAGAATCCTGACCTAACCATCCTCTCTTGATTTGATATGCTCGATCCCTTCCCCAGTCTGACCTGACCGTTGGAGCCCTGATGAGCACCTCTCGTAAGCCGTCCGCTGCCCAGAAGAAGACACTGGCCCCTCGCGCCGCCGCCAAGGCAGCCCCTGTGGTGACCAAGACGTCGGTCCATACCATCGGCCTCGAGGAGATCAAGGCCCTCATCGCCCTCGTGGGCCGGGAGCCCTTCCAGGAATTCGAATTCGAGGCCGGGGACATGCGGTTCCGCATCCGCAAGGACGGCCCGCCAGCTGTGGCCCAGGCGCCAATGGCCGCCCCCCTGGTGATGGCCGCCCCAGCGCCTGCGGCCCATCCGGTCCCGATCGTATCCTCCCTCCTGCAGCAACCGGCGGCGCCTGTGGAGGAGCCGGGCATCCACTACGTCACCAGCCCCATCGTCGGCACCTTCTACCGCGCCTCCAGCCCCACCGCCGCGCCCTTCGTGTCCCCAGGTGATTACGTAAAACCCGGCCAGACCCTCTGCATCATCGAGGCAATGAAGCTCATGAACGAGATCGAAAGCGACCTGGCGGGGGAGGTGGTCAAGGTGCTGGTGGAGAACGGAACGCCTGTGGAATATGGCGAGCGTCTCTTCGCAGTCCGGATCGGCTAGACATGGGCGCCGCCATCAAACGCAAGTCGTCCCAGGCCCTCACGGTCCCCGTGGACGCGCCGCCCTTCAAGAAGGTCCTCATCGCCAACCGCGGCGAGATCGCCCTCCGGGTGATCCTGGCCTGCAAGGAAATGGGCATCCAGACCGTGGCCGTCTATTCCGAGGCCGACCGCAACGCCCTCCATGTGCGCTTCGCCGACGAGGAAGTCTGCATCGGGCCCGCGCCATCTTCGAAGTCCTACCTGAACATTCCCCAGGTGATCGCGGCGGCGGAAGTCACGGGCGCCGAGGCCATCCACCCCGGCTACGGCTTCCTCAGTGAGAACGCCCACTTCGTGGAAGTCTGCCTGGCCTGCGGCATCACGTTCATCGGGCCCAGCGCCGAGATCATCCGCAAGATGGGCAACAAGGCCCAGGCCAAGGCCACCATGCAGGCCGCAGGCGTGCCCCTCATGCCCGGCAGCGACGGCCTGGTGGAAACGGTGGAGGAGGCCCTGGTGGTGGCCGAGCAGATCGGCTATCCCGTCATCGTCAAGGCCAGCGCGGGTGGGGGTGGGCGCGGCATGCGCATCGTCAACAACCCCGAGGAGCTGCCGGATCTCTACCACACCGCCCGCAGCGAGGCGAAGAGCGCCTTTGGTGATGATAGCGTCTACATGGAGAAATACCTCCTGGAGCCCCGCCACATCGAAGTTCAGATCATGGGCGACCTCTTCGGCAATGTGGTGCACCTGGGCGAGCGCGAGTGCTCCATCCAGCGCCGCCACCAGAAGCTCATCGAGGAAAGCCCCAGCGCGGTCCTCGACCCGGCCCTGCGCCAACGCATCTGCGACACTGCTGTGAAGGCCGCCAAGTCTGTCGGCTACTACAACGCTGGCACCATCGAATTCCTGCTCGACAAGCGCGGCGACTTCTTCTTCATGGAGATGAATACCCGGGTGCAGGTGGAGCATCCCGTCACCGAACTGGTCACGGGCATCGACATCGTGAAGGAACAACTGCGTATCGCCGCGGGCCACAAGCTGAGCTTCATCCAGGCGGATGTGGTCCAGAAGGGCCACGCCATCGAGTGCCGCATCAATGCCGAGGATCCCTACAAGTTCACGCCGAGCCCCGGCCGCATCACCGCCCTGCACTTTCCCGGCGGCCCCGGCATCCGCGTCGATACCGCCATGCACCAGGATGCGGTCATCCCGCCCCACTACGATTCCATGGTGGCCAAGCTCATCGCCTACGGCGCCAACCGCCCCGAGGCCATCGCCCGCATGCGCCGGGCCTTGGACACCCTGGTGATCGAAGGCATCAAGACCACCGCCCCCCTGCACCGCCGCATCATGGACCAGCCCGACTTCATCGCCGGAACCTTCTCCACCAAGTGGCTGGAGACCTTTCTGGAAGGGTTGAAGAAGGTCGAAGCGGCTGCGGGTCGCGAGGCAGGCGACTAAAGGTCGCCTGACGAGCGGGGCACCCGCACCGCTGAGAGTAACAACCCGGTCGGCCACAGGCTCAGCACGGGTCGCGAGGCAGGCGACTAAAGGTCGCCTGACGAGCGGGGCACCCGCATCGCTGAGGGTAACAATGAGGTCGGCCACCACCTCCCCTGGCGCGGTGCATGTACGCCGTGGAATCCGATAGACTGGAACCCGTGCCGCCTTAGCTCAGTTGGTAGAGCTCCAGCTTTGTAATCTGGAGGTCGCCGGTTCGATTCCGGCAGGCGGCTCCAATTATTACAGCATTTACAGCCATCCTTACGGATGACCGTTTCTGTCGTTACCGCATCTTTACCACATCCCGCAAAACTCGGAGGGAGCTCGACCGTTCGACAGATGGGTGGTGTCCTGACTGCAAGTATGCGTGAACTGGCTGGCTGCTGGCCGATAGCCTCACGAGTCCCGAGGAGGACCCATGGCACTTCAAGAACAGGAACCCCTACCGTCAGTAGTGAATCGCCTGCAACGGCGGGTTCAGGGATGGCGGCGGTCGAAGAACGGTAGATTCGCGCTTACCCCCAGTGAGTTCTGAGAGGGTAATGAGGTAGTCGGAATCCAAGCGCCCCGTTTCCCACAAATGCAAGCAGAACATGGGATTTTTCGCAGGGTTCATTTTGGGACTTTATTTAGGGGACCGTCATGTCTATAATGATTCATCGCTTAAATCGTCAAAGTCCTCCCTTTCAGTTCTCACCCGATCGTTGGAGAGTTTATGCGCCGATGTATTCTCGCATGCCTTGCCTCATGTGCCTTAATGGCCGGCGGCGTGACGAAGGAACGCATCATCACGTTGATCAAAGCGGGAACGCCCGAGTCTGAAATCAAGGATCTGATCCGGCATGAGGGATTGGCATACCAGTCCACCGCGACTACCCAATCCGAAATCCGTGAGGCCGGGGGAGACGCTTCACTTACGGCCTTCATTTACAACTTCAATCAGGAACATGGAAACGCCGCAGAATCCGCAGTGGAGACCAAGGCGAGGGAGACCTCATCTCGGCGAATGGACGAATCCGTTCCTAGGGTCTTCTTCGGCATCCACGGCGGCGTTTCCTCACCCCGCGGCGACCTCAAGGATGCAGTCGATGGGAAGACCTCTGCGACCTACGGCCTTCACGTCGATCTCCCCATTTCTGCGGGCGCCCTCATCCGCCCCCGCTTGGATATTGCCAACTACAGCGGGCGGTACGCTGTGTTGGAAGCCCAATTCCCGGGTCTCACGACCGCCTCGACAATCAAGACGCTCTGGGTAGGCGCGGAACTATTGTTGGGACAGGGCGCGGTTCAGGGTGGCGGGTGGTACTTCGGCGTTGGGCTCGGAGTCCAGAATACCAGCGTGAAAATTGACATGGTTCAGGTGCCCGTGGCGAACGTCAATGATTCCAAATCCGCACTGGGCACCAGCGTGCTCCTGGGATACCAGTTCAACACCAACATCGGTACGGAGCTACGGATCGCGGGTTCCACCCCCAAGATCGCGGTGGGTAATATGAGCGCAGATTTCTCGGCGCAGGCCGTCAGCTTTGGTCTGACCTGTCGATTCTGAAGGCTTCTTTCCATTTCAGGTGGGTGGGCCATAGCGATCTGCCAACAGGTGGGCGATGGTAATGAGGTTGCGAGTGGTGCTGTAGCCTTAGCTTCGCTCACGTTTCCAGGCAATGCTCATCCGTGCGGGGCCCCGCATCGGATTCGCCGGCTCCATTCAACGGAACCCGTGGCGCTGCAGGCATGCCGCATACTTGCGGTCAGTAATCTGGATATGGGGAATGAGCCAGGTCACCAGAAAATCGGGCATGGCCTGGGAGTTGAGGTCCCCCCTCTGCACCTTTTTGAGCAGGTCCTTGGCCTGCTGGATCAAGGCCGCATGTTCCGCAACATGGGCTTCCCGCCCATGAAAGCCGACCTCCGCCATGACCCGTTCTTCGTGGTCGAAATGAACCCAGGTTTCATAGATGAGCGCTCCCATCAAGTTCTGGGCCAGGGCTCGATCTTGCTTATCCTTCAAGGTAGCGTGCACCTGGCTCATCAGCGCGGCGAGCCGCTGGTGTTCCTCATCGAAGACGGTCACGCCAATGGTGTGCTCCACGCTGGACCAGACAAAGAACGGAGTCTCAGGTTCGGGGATTGTTTTTGAAGACCGCATGGTTATTCGACGCTGCCCAGGGTCCTCGAGGCCGGGAATGACATGAAGCCCAAGTTCCTTTCGTTGATGTGAAGCCGAAGCCGACCTCCCATCAAAGGCTGCTCGTCGATGATCTGAATTCCCGCGCTGCAACGCGAATTCCGTGCGACTTCCATGATGAGGAGACTCCCAAGATGTCTGACAAATACCGGGTGCTAGCTACTTGTAGACGCCACAGCCCACGATCTTTCCATCGAAGGACTCCACATAGGTGGTCTTGTCGAGGACCTTTCCGGTGGTGGGATTGGGGTACTTGTAGTCGACCCATCCGCCGCCCTTGGTGAGACCGGTCTTGATCAGTTCCTGGATGTAGAACTTCCCGTCGGGATCCTTCACGTTCATCCGGTTCACGCCCACCAGGTTTCCCCGGAATCCCTGGCCAAGACAGGTGCCCTGCTCATCGTAGACGAAGATGTAATTGTCCTCGCCGCTCCGGACATGGAATCGCCTTTTCGGGTTGTTGACCTCTTTGAGGAGGGCCTGAAGGCCTTTGGTCTTAGCCAAGGCAATGGCTTCCTTGACGAGTGCCTTGGCGTTGGCCTTCTGATCCTGAGCGCAGAGCGTACCGGTCAAGCAAATGAGGGCGGGAACAAGGAAGGCACGGGTCAGCATGGGACTACTCCGAGTAATAGTTGCCCTCCTTATCGTCTGATCCTGGCCCTGGTGTGAATTTAACAATGATGCAAGTCGAGGGACTGGCTGATATAGACCCTTCTGTCGCCATCATCCTGGTTGTGGCTGGATCACGAATGTAAAAAGGCGCAATTCCACAGCAGACCAAGGCGGCGAACACACCACTCTCCGCTTAGCCCACTTCGCTTCCGAAGAACTGGGCCGGAAATGAATCCCGGGCTCCCCGCTCTAGGCGGAGGTCGGGAAATCGGTGGTACTCGAGAAATCCGAGACTTTTGTAAAGACCGATGGCCTTGAAATTGTCCTGATCGACGGCGAGATGGGACGTCCGGCACCCCAGCTTCTGGAGGGCGTCCAAGGCCTTTGTGACAAGGGCTTTCCCGATACCTCTTTGGCTGGCGTCTGGATCAACGGCCACTTCGGACACATGTCCCTGGTCCGCTCCCATCCTGGAGGCCAGGACAAAGCCCAGCAGGTGACCGGATTCCGGGGCCCGGGCCACAAAGGAAGCTCCGGGCTCGAACGTTCCGCAAATCGGATGGGTGATGATTCGTTCCAGGAGGCGGACGGTCACCTCCTGGACATTCAAGGCCGGATCAGTGAGAAAATGAGGCACTTCTGCATAGGCCCTTCGCAGCAGCCCCGATGCGGGAACCAGATGATCCATATGCCAAGGCTCCAAGGCACTCCCGTTCCAGGCATCCCCAGAAGGGATCCAGGTCACCTCCATGAGCAGGCGAAGCCGAACCTGCCCAGGCCAGCCTGAAAGCAGCCGATCCAGGGTTGCGGGGGCCACCTTGAGAAGTTCCCCAGAAATACCCTGAATCAGGGGATCGGAGAAGGCGCCATGAATGGCGGCGTCCAGGAGGTCCGCTTCCACCACTTCAGTAGGCCCGCACCGGGATGCGAACATGCGTCCCACGACAAGCGTATGGCCGCTCACCCGGAGGGGCAGGTACCCCAGGAGCTTCCCCTCACCGATCCAAGCCAGCCCTCCCATGGGGCCTTCCCAAGGCTCCACCTGCCAGTGCAGGGTCCTCCAGAGCACTTCCGCCTCCTCGGCCAACAGGGGTTGGAGGTCACTGAAAGGCTGTGTGAGTAGACTCCCGAGCCTGCCCGCACAGGAAGGCGGATCTGGCGATTCCATGCTGTTCCCGAGGAGAGGCGCGTTCCAGGGCAAATCAGATGATCTATGCCGTTAGGTCCGTTCCTGAAGTGCCCGTGGCGGTGTTCGCGCCCGTCCCGGCGGAAGTGGGGGATGCCGTGGTGGCCGCGGTGGAACTGGAGCTGTTCTGGGATCCGTGGTGGTGATGGTGATGGTGCCCACCGGCCTGCTGGATCTGGGAAAACGCCTGCTGGGCCGCCGCGAGATTGCCGGACTGGAGGGCCTGACCCAGGGCTGCGAAGGAATTCTGGCTGGAGGACTGGCCGCTGGTGGAGGATGTGCCCTGGGAAGGGTTCTGCTGGAGGGCGCTGAAGGCCTGCTGGGCCGCCGTGAGATTGCCGGACTGGAGGGCCTGGCCCAGTGCCTGGAACTCGCTCTGCACCGTGCCCTGACTCTGGCTGGATGGCTGGTAGGGGTTGGTGGTGCTGGATGAAACGCTCAGGCTGGACATGACTCCTCCGTGGTAGAAAAAAGGATTGGGGTCCTTCCCAATCCAAGGGCTAGCTGTTGAGACCCTTCCAGTGGCGCCTCAGTTGAGATAGGAAGGGTATGTTTTTTAGGAGAGGCCGAGGCCGCTGCTCGGCATGTGGCATCGAGCCTGGCCTGACACTCCCGCTCGCCCGCGCTATCCTCGGTCCATGTTCCAGCGCCTCCACCTATCGCTCACGGCATGAGCCCAGCGCCCCGCCCGCCCAGTCTTCTGCGCTCGGCGGCCGTAGTGTCCTTCATGACGCTGCTGAGCCGCCTTACGGGATTGGCCCAGACCTTCTTCCTCAGCCATGTGCTGGGGGCGGGTGCGGCGGCGGACGCCTTTGCCGTGGCCTTTCGACTGCCCAACCTGCTACGCCGCTTCACCGCCGAAGGCACCATGACCGCCGCCTTCCTGCCCACCCTATCCGAAGTTGAAGCGACAGAGGGAGAGACCGCCGTGAAGGCCGTGGCGGCCCGGTTTCTCGGCACCCTGCTAGTCATCCTGCTGCTGGGCGTGGCCCTGGTGCTGCTGTGCATGGGACCCCTGGCGGGCCTGCTCACCCTGGGGCGCCCCGAGGTCCAGGGCCAGCTCACCGCCCGGCTGGGCCGCCTCATGTTCCCCTACCTGGCCCTGGTGAGCCTCACGGCGGGTTTCACGGGTCTGTTGAACCTGCGCCACCGCTTCGCCCTGGCGGCCTCGGTGTCCATCTTCTGGAACTTCGCCTTCATCGCCTTCGGCTGGACTACCCTCCGCGTTCTGGAGCGCAAAGGCCCGGTATCCTTTGAGACAGTTTCTGTCGTATGTGCCCTCGCCGTGCTGGCAGGCGGCATTGTCCAGTTACTGGTGGTGCTCCCGGCCGTGCGGAAGGAGGGCTTCGGCTTTGCCTTTGGCCTCCATCTGCGGGATCCCTGGGTCCGCAAGATCCTGCGCCGCATGGGACCGGGCCTGCTGGCGGCCGGCATCTATCCCATCAACGCGCTCATCAGCACGATGCTGGCTTCCAGGCTGCCCAACGGCGCCCAGATGATCCTCCTCAACAGCGGCATGATGGCCGAGATGGTGATGGGACTCTTCGCCATGAGCCTCGCCACCGCCGGGCTGCCCACGCTGTCGCGGCAGGCTGCGGCCCGGGACTGGCCCGCGATGAACCGCAGCCTCACGCAGTCGATCTCGGCCTCGGCCCTGCTGGTGCTACCGGCCTCCGTGGGCCTGGCGGTGCTGGCCCGACCCATCTGCGCCCTGCTCTTCCGCACGGGGGCCTACACAACCGCCGCCGCGGACTGGACGGCCGCCACGCTGGTGTTCCAGTCCGTCGGTCTCGTGTTCGTGGCCGCCCAGCGCCTGGGCAATCAGGCCCTCTATGCCCTCAAGGACTACCGGGGTCCCGCGACCCTGGCAGGCGGCACGCTGGTGCTCAACGTGGCCCTCAGCCTGATCCTGATGAAGCCCCTGGGCACCGGCGGCCTGGCCCTGGCTAACGGCCTCGCCAGCCTCGCGGGCATGGTGGGCGTCATGCTGCGCCTGGGCTCCCGCCTGCCGGAACTGAATCTCCGCCCCCTCCTGAACAGCACCGTCCGCGCCCTGGCCGCCTGCATCCTCATGGGCCTGCTGGCCTGGGGTGGCGCGCGGATCCTCGCACTGGACACCCCCCACACCTTCACCCGTGTGAATCTTGCGCTCAGGTTACTGCCCCTGGTGGCCCTCTGCGCCGGAATCTACGGCGTGGCCGCGGCAGGCTTCGGACATCCCGAGGCCCAGGAACTGGCTAGGAAACTGTCTCGGAAGCGCTAGTATCCAGGTTCGAGGTCACTCCACCCTTCGCACGTGCTCCCCTTCTTGTGGACTCTGCCTATGCTCAGACGTCTGATCGCCCTCGCAGCCCTCTCGGTGTCCCTCGGGTACGCGGGCGACCTCACGTTCCTCGCGGAGGCCATCAATCCCGGCAACGGGAAGAAGTACAAAGCCTACATCGACCAGTCAACCATCCACCCAAAAGGCGCCTACCAATCAGTCAAGCTGGTTTCCATCTATGAGAGCCCCATTTCCGCGGCGGGGTTCGCCGGGGTGAAGTCCATGGTCAACATCTTCCAGATGGACTGCCATCGCCACGTGAAGCGGGTCACCTACATCGGCTTCCTGGACTCTCAAGGGCAGGTGATCATCGATGAAAAGTACCCCGATGCCCCGGATGAACCCTTAGGGTCGGACTCCGTGGACCGGAAAGTCGAACCCTACTTGTGCATCCACTTGTCGGATCCCGTGAAGTAGACGGTCGCATTCGTCAGACGGGGCTGACCCTCGTCGGGACCCCATGCCTCCGCATGGGGTCGTGATTTGTGCCCAGGATCACTAAAGACTACCTGTTGATCATTAATGTTTGGGCCTACTAATTAACGACGTAATGATCATCTATTGAATGTCCCCTGGAACCCCGAACCACCCATGAGTGCCATTCATCGGTCCGGCTCAGATTTCCAGGCTCCTTCAATGGATGCAGCAGAAGGAGTAAATGACCTTTCCAATAACCACGGGTCGGAGGTGAACGCCTGCTGGTCCCATCTGGAGGTGGATCGTGCAACGGAAATGGGGACGAATCGCAGCCATCGTCGGGGGGTTCGCCCTCCTCGTGGGCTTGCGGGCAACCGAGAAGGCAGCGGGAAGCCAGCCAGCCACTCCCACCCAAAGCAAGGCAACCGTGGCCGAGGCGCCTCACAAGGCGGCTCCAGCCAAACCAAGTGCCAAGGAGGAGCGGGAAGAAAGCCCCCGCACCCTCGAAGGTTACGTGGAGCAGGAGAAGGCCTTCTACGATTTCCTGAAGAAGAACCACCCGCTCTTCACCGACTACGAAAAGAACGGCCGGCTGGTCGGCAAGTACCAGATCAGCGACCGCGAAGAAGAGTTCGTCGAGTTCGGTGGCGGCAAGGATTACGCAGCCCAGAACAATCGGCAGACCGCGATCACCTACCGGCTGGGGATGGAATCCATCCTGGATCTCCCCAACAAGTTCGTCGGCGCGAAGAAGTGCGGGGAATGCCATCCGATGCAGTACGAGAAGTGGTCCCGCTCGCGGCACGCCATGGTCGTGCGCTTCCCGGACGAAATGGTGGAAATCCCGGACAAGGACCTCACCAAGGGCCTGTACGGCAGCCAAGCCGCCGTGCTGCCTCCAGGGATCACCGCCGATTCCGTCTACGCCATCATCGGCACGCCCCGCACCAAGTACGGCTTCCTGGACAAGTGGCTCGTCCGCGGCACCTACCACATCGAGGGCGGCAACCTCAACGACAAGACGGGAACCCTCGTGGCTGGCGGCAACCAGTTCAGCCGAAGCTGGGCCGAATCCCTCACGCCCGATGTCGCCAAGAAGATCGCGGCCTATGTTCCGGGCTTCCCCACGACGCTAGCGGATTTCGGCGACCAGGGATCCGGCGTTTGGGGGACCAACTCCTACGGCGCCAAGAACCGGAAGAACATGCTCTTCCAGCCCGCCAGTTCCTACTGCGAGGTCTGCCACGCCTTCAAGTTCGACTTCAAGAACCAGGACGAGCTCATGGCCGCCCTCGGCAAACCCGAGGAACTGCGCAAGCACACGATCAACAAGGGCATCACCTGCGAGGAATGCCACGGCGCCGGAGCCCACCTGGTGGGCGCGCGGGGAACCGGCATGCCCTCCAACTGCGAGCGCTGCCACCAGCGCTTTGCCTGGAACGCGGATGAGGCCAAGAAGGATCCCAAGCGCGGTTTCTCGGCCTACTTCAAGGGCGGCTGCCCCTCCTGCGGCACGGAAGGCTCCCAGTCCTACTACACCACCCATAAGGAGCATGGGATGAGCTGCGGGACCTGCCACGATCCCCATGAGGTGACCGCCAACGATTGGAAGGACCCCTACACGATCCCGGCCCTGAAGAAGCAATGCCAGGATTGCCACAAGACCCAGGGCGAGTTCTTCGCCAACAACGAGATCCATGGCGGCAACCGCTGCACCAGCTGCCACATGCCGGTCATGGGCAGCTGCGAGAACTTTGTCTCCATCCAGTACCCGGACTACGGCGGCTTCGATACCCAGCGGGCTTCCCACATCTGGAAGATTCTCGTCGACCCCGAGGCCAAGACGCTCAACCCCCCCGAGGGCAAGGACCGGAACTACAAGGGCGGCGCCTGGCGCCTCACGAAGAAGGATGGAAAACCCTATATCGATCTGATGTGGTCCTGTGGCCGCACCAGCTGGGGCGACCCGGATCTCGCGCAGACGGGCGGATGCCACAGCCCCGCGCAGTCCTCCCAGCCCAAGGAGCTGCTCTTCACGAACCAGCGCATGATCTACGACAGGGTCATGACCTGGGAGAACCCCGTGAAGGCGGGCCTCGCCGAGGTGGAAGCCTCCCTCAAAAAGCTGGGCCCGATGCTCACCAAGAGCCGGCTCGGAAAGGCCCAGAAGGCCCAGGTCCAGCTGATGGTCAACCAGACCCGGGACATCGTGAAATCCATCAAGAAGGATGGCTCCTGGGGCGTCCATGCCCCCACATTCACGAAAGGGAAGCTGGACGAGGCGAAAGTGCTCGTCCAGGGTGCCCAGGCCACTCTGCAAGGGAACACCAGGGCTTCCTTGAAGACAGGCGGCGAGAACAAGGGATGAACCACTAGATATGAGGATCGAACCCAAGCCCCCAGGTGTCACCTGGGGGCTTGGCCGTCAGACGATCGATCTCAAAGGTTCATGCAGAATGAAGGTCAGCCTTAGGGCTTCGCCTCGCCCATTCTCTTCTCGGCAAGCAGAGCCCCGATGGCCTTGACCAGGGTGGCGGTGGCGTCGAGGGTCTCGGCCCGTACGGATCCCCGCAGTTCCACCACGGAGGGATCCAGCGATAGGGTGAAGCCCGCGGCGGGAACCTCGGGGATGATCGGCAGTTGCTTCTCGGTGGATCCGCCGAATATCCCGACCACCACCTGCGCTAAGTCCCGTATGCCGCGGGGGTCGAGGTAGAGCGCGAACCGGTAGTCCCGGCCCAGATCCGGCTCCACCGCCAGGATGCTGAGAGCGATTGCCTCTGGTGTCTTCTGGAGGGCTTCCATCCTGGCCTTGAGCAGTTCGGGATTGCCCATGACCGCCAGCAACCGGTGGTCATCCAGCGCACCCATGGACATCTGGATGGATTCCCCCCCGAAGATCATGGCCATGGCCGCGCGGGCCGAGGCGGCGGCGGGATCCTCGTTCTTCAGGTCCAGGCGGGTGGTCATGCCGCAGCTCGGCACGCCCGGCAGGATGTCGCGGGAGAATGAGACGGCCTCCGGCATCCCCAGATCCTGGAAGAAAGCCCTCTGCGCCTTGCTGGTCTCTTCCATGGCAGCCAGGTAGGCCTGGCTATCGGACACGCGGACCAACGAGATCAGGCCGCTCATCATGGATCCGCGCGGCGCGGGCGCGGAGAAGATTGCCGCCATCGAGCGGGTCAGGCCGCTCTGGAATTCCATGGCCTTCTGCAGCCGGGCCAAGGTGGCGGGTTGGACCTTCCCCCCCTTGTCGAGATCCTCCATGAACGCCGACTGGAAGTCGAACAGGGCGGTCCACTCCCCGCCGAAGGCCAGGGCGAAGTCCGACGTGGCCAGCCCCTTCAAGGGATGCCCCACCACCGGCGGCAGGGTCTCCAGTTCCCGGCTGAGCGGGCTGCCTGGGCTGAGGAGGGCCCGGGCTTCCACCATCAAGCCTCCGCCCTCGGAGATATCCAGGCTTCCCAGCACGTGGTGCACGCTGGTCTTGGCCAGCTCGGCCCAGCGGTCGAGCTTGGCCTGGAGGCGCGCCACCAGCTTGGCCCCCGGCTTGGCGGGCTTCTCGCCATCCTTGGGTTCCGCAGGCGGGCGCTTGAAGGATTGGCTGGCCGATCGAGCAGCTTCCTCGACAGCGGCCCGGGTGACCACCACGCTGACGTCATGACGCGCCATCCAGGTCGCGTAGGGAGCCAGTTCGACGGAGAGGGTGCGGGCGGGCTTCTTGAAGGCCGCCAGGCTGGCTTCGCGATCAGCCACCACCAGGTACCCGCCCTTGGCAGTGCCGAACCGCGGGGCTGGAGCAGGCGCCTTGGCCTGCATCTTCGGATGCGCTTTAGGCGGAGGCGCTGGTGCCTCCCAGGTCCATACGCCGCCCGTTCCCTTAGGCTTCAGACCCGTGAGGGCCGCCTGCGGATCCTTCGCAGGGAGCAGCCAGACCCAAGTCTCAGCGGCGCTGGAGTCCCGGAATGAGACTCGAAGGAGGGGCCCCGGCCCCAGCCGGGAGGGGTCAATGCCCGTCTGGCCCTGGAGCTTTAGGAAGCCGTCCTTCCCCCCGAAATGGCCCACGACCTTGGACCACTTCGCCTCCAGGCTTTTCAAATCAGGGAAGTACACCACCACCTGAGCCTGGGCTGGAATCAGTTCCAGAGCGTGGGTCGTGGCCTTGACCTGGGTCTGGGCCGCAGCCCCCGCCGCCATCGTGAGCAGAACTGGAACAGCAAACAAGCGCGAAACACGCATGGATTCTCCCGGGGATCCGCCATCCTTGCAGGACACCGGACCGCCCGCAACCCAGGGGGAAAGGCACCCCACCGCGGCGCCCATCGCGTGTTCTCACGCGCGACAAGCCGAGAAAGGCCAAGGCACCATTCGCAGGCTTCGGCCCAAGCACCCAGCCGGAGCCTCAAAGGTAAATCAAATCATCCGTGGCGAAGCCGAGCTCCCGCGCCCGAGCCAGGAGTGTCTCCATGGTGTTCGGATCCAGCTTGGGTTCCCGCGCCAGGATCCAAAAATAGGAGCGGTTCGGCCCGCAGATCATGGAGTAGCGGTCCGGGTCCAAGGCGAGGATGGTGTAGGCGCCGTAGAAGGGTCCGAAGAAGGACACCTTGAGGCGTCCTTCGCTGCTTGAACCGATGAAGACCGCCCTTCCCTCGGCCTCCTTCCACTGAGCCTTGGAGTCATTCCAGCCCCGGTTCAATACCTTGACGCTACCATCCTCGCGCAGGCTGTAGGTCGCTGTGACCTTGGTCAGCCCTCGTTCGAACCGATGGTCCATCCGGGCCACTTCGTGCCATTCACCAAGGTAGCGCTTAAGCTCGAAGCCCTGGACGGGACGGACACCTTCGGGAAGACGGGTGCAGGCTGCCACTAGCAGGGTGAAGCCCAGGGCCAACGCTTGCATTGTCCGGTTCATGTGCGCCCCCCCAGAAGGCCTGTGGATCGGACCTTCAACTCCAGCCCATGGTACCCGCCCCTCAGCGCCCCAGCCCCGCCTCGAAAGCCCGCACGGCAATCAGGAAGGCTTCAGGCGCATCCCACATGATCCAGTGTTTGGCGGTGGGGAAATGGATGACCCGGAAGGTCGGCAGGTCCTTGAAGCCATGCTGGACCAGGGTCGCTGCTGCCTTGGCCGGATCGACTTCCAACGGCCCCGCCGCGAGCTGCAGCACAGGCAAGCGGAGCTGCGCCTGGCGGGCGGCCAGGGGATCTCGGGCCATGGCCCGTAGGTAAGCCTGGAGGACTGGGACAGGCACCTTCAGGGCATCGGTCACCAATCGCTCCGTCTGCGCCGGCCCGGCCGAGATCGGGCCCATGAAGGGGGCCAGGGCCGGGGCTGGATCCTTCCCGAGTGCCACGACGATGGATTCCACCCAGCCCGCAGGAATGGCGCTCAGGAAGCTGTCCACGAGGACCAATCCCCGGAAGGCGCCGGGATCTTCGAGGACTGTCCGCGCGGCGATGGGACCGCCCATGGAATGACCCACCACCAGGCAGGGCAAGAGGCCCTCCTTCCGCACCAGGATCGCCAGATCCTTGGCCAGGACGCCGAAATCCGCACGTCCCTCCACCACCGAGGGGCCAGGACTTCCGCCACTGCCCGGCAGATCGACACTCAGGACCGTGTGGTCCCACGCGAGCTCGGCCGCCACGCCCGTCCACACTTCCTTGTTCCCGCCAAAGCCATGGATCAGGAGGACACCGGGGCCCCGGCCGATCTTCTGGAACGTAAGGTCCGCGGATGGCAGGCAGAGCGCAACGAGACAGAACAGAAGCATACGGCAACGCATGGGAACCTCCAGGACAAGGGCACCCAGGATAGCCCCTGGTGGAAGTCAACAGGCGGCCGCGGTGACGGCATTAGCTCGGACAGAGGTGCGTGAGTGGCGGAGAGTACCGATGACAACCCGAGGCCGCCCTCGCAGGAGCAGAGTCACGGGGCAGCGAATCCATAAAGTTCCCCTGAAGCCACGCTATAGGACGTCTGGCCCCCAGCCACCAGCACCTTCCCACTGGACAGAAGCGTGGCTGAATGGAACACCCTGGGGATGACAAGGGAGCCAGTATCCTGAACGGACCCGTTGGATGGGTCGTAGATCCAGGCATAGGTGCTGCCCGAGTTGTAGGGACCACCATCGGGGCCCCCACCGGCAATGAGGACAGTGCCATCGGAGAGGAGGATGGCCGTGTGGTAACCCATGATCTCACCGAATGAACCAACGGACGTGAAGGCGCCCGAGGCCAGGTCGTAGAGATCCGCACTGCCGGTCAAGCTAAAGCCCAGTCCAGCAACAAGGACCTTCCCGTTCCCCAGAAGGGTGGCCGAGAGATTCCAACGCGAGGCTGTCATGGATCCAGTGGAGGTAAAGACGCCCGTGGAGGAATCGTAGAGCTCAGCGCTGGTAGTAGAGCTATCGTCACCAACGACGAGCACCTTGCCCCCAGGGAGGAGAGTGGTTGTGAACCCGGCGTTGTACCCCGACCGGGCATTCACCATGGATCCCGTGGGCGTGAAAACGTTGGCCACGGGATCATAGAGCTCAGCGCTGGAAAGGTGGATGAGGCTGGAATCCACCAGCCCCAGGCCACCACTGATCAGTACTTGCCCGTTGGGCAGGAGCGTGGCTGTGTGGTTGCACCTTGCGGTGCCCATCACAGGGCCGCCGCTAAAGGAGGAAGTGATGGGATCGAAGATAATGGTGCTGGCCAGAGGCTGCTCCACACCGTCGCTGTTGTAACCGCTGGCACCTCCGGCCAGGAGCACCCTGCCATCTTGCAGCCGGGTGGCCGTCTGCCCAGAAGTCATCGGCATCGTGGGGCCAATCATGCTGAAGACACCCATGGCTGGATCGTACACTTCCGAACTGTAAAAGTAGCCGTAGGATCCTGTGCCCCCCACGAGGAGCACCCTTCCATCGGCAAGCAGCGTGGCTGTGTGACGGCTTCGGGCCACGACCGTGTTCCCGGTGGATTGGAAACCCACGGGAGGAATGGTGACCTGGGCGGTGGTAGTGGCCGTGGCTGTCACGCCGGCGGGATTGGTCACCGTGAGCGTGAAAGTGGTGTTCTGCTTGACATAAACTCCGCCCCCGGAGTAGCCGCTGGACAGATAAGTTGAGCCCGGGGTTACAACCCCTTGGCCATTGCTGTAGAGGGCCGTGAGGACGGTCTGACGGCCTGCCGTGACGGCGCTCGGACTGGCGGAGAAGGATTGGATGGTGGGTGCCGGAGGAGGGGGCGGCGCAGAGCTGCCGCCCCCGCCTCCGCAGGCCAGCCCCAAGGCAACCAGCAGGCCTGATGCCATCTGGTAGAGGAACCGATGGCGCTTGCCTGATCTGGATCCACGGGGAATGGGATGGCCTGGAAGAGCTTTCACGAACAGGGAGTCCTGGATGTCAGATCGGCGATTCATCTCATCTCCCAACAAGCAAAGATCTCGAAAAGCCCGTGCCAAGCCGACCCATCCATCCTGTGTCCCGGCGCTGTCATCCCGTAATATGCGGGTCTTCAAACCGCTGGGCCTAGCTATTGAGAGTCCGGCACGGACCGCTTGGTTGAAGATGAATGGGTGGTTTCGGGTCAGACTTTCGGTGCCTCTAACCCGAGTTCAGCCCAGCCTTCCTTGGTGGGGCCGTAGAGGCTGGGGATGTGCAAGCCCGCCTGGCGCATGAGGACGGTCATCTGGCCGCGATGGTGGGTCTGGTGGCTGACGAGAACGTAGAGCGCGAAGGCGCCGGTCCAGGTCTCGCCGTAGAGGCTGAAGTTGCGGCCCAGCTCGGTGTTGCTCCAGCTGCCGATGTGGTCCAGCAGGGAATCGCTCAAGGTACGGTAGGTGGCAGAAATCTCTGCCACGGTGGGCGGCGGTGGCGTGGCGATGAAGCCATCCGGGCCGAGGCCCACGGGCCCCTTCACCTTGAGGCCCAGGTTCTGGGGCAGCTCCAGCACCGTCTCCACCAGGTGCCAGGCCATGCGCCGCAGGTCGCGGTGCTGGGCGTCCACGGCCTGGTGGGCCGCCGCGTCCGGAATGGCCGCTAAAACCGCCAGGGTCTTGTCCGCCTCTTGCTGCCAGATGGTCTTGAAGTCCTCCACGCGACGGAACATGCCCACCCCCCGGAAAGTCCCCGGAAGCATAGCGCAACAAATGCGACAAGAGCAGAAAGACAACTGCTTTTTTAACCACCGATTAACACCGATGAACACCGATTAAAAACATGAGTGAATAGCTTGTCCCGGGGTATTACCTCGAAAGCATGGGCTCCGGTTGGGCCAGAGGTCGCCTTCGGCGAGCCCGTGCGGGTTGGGTCGGCACGCCCCTGAGTCCTCTCCGGCTCCCCGCGTTCTCTGCGTGATTCAGTCGCCTTTGGCCTAAGGAGATCTTCGAGGCACGGGTTGGGTCGTACCCCTCAGCCTCGTACCGTTCTCGTTCTTTTATTGGTGTTCATCGGTGTTCATCAGAGGCAAATCCTTCTTTCTTCTAAGCCTGAACGAGCCGTGCGGTGGCTCAAACCGGTGTGACGGCTCGGCGCTTGGCGGGCCAGACTTCGCGGCGGCGGGCGCGGGCGAGGCGGGTGATGAGCTCATGGCGCAAATCGGCAGGATCCACGATGGCGTCCACATGAAGTTCAGCCCCCAGCTTCTTCAGGTTGATGTCCTCGTTGTACTCGTCCCGAAGCTGCTGAACGTAGGCTATGCGTTCCTCTTCGGGTTTCTCCGCGATCTTGTTGGCGAAGACGGCATTCACGGCGGCTTCGGCGCCCATGACCGCGATGCTGGCTGTGGGCAGTGCCAGCGTGGCGTCCGGATCGAAGCCGGGCCCGCTCATGGCATAGAGGCCCGCTCCGTAGGCCTTGCGCACCACCACGCAGATGCGCGGTGTGCTGCAGCTGGCCATGGAGCTGATCATCTTCGCCCCGTGGCGGATGATGCCCTGCTTTTCCACGGCGCTGCCGATCATGAAGCCCGGCACATCGCTGAGGAACACCAGGGGAAGGCCGAAGGCGTCGCAGAGGGTGATGAAGCGCGTGGCCTTGTCGGCGCTGTCCACGAAGAGCACGCCGCCCTTCACCCGGGGCTGGTTGGCAAGGATACCCACGGGCTTCCCGTCCAGTCGCGCCAGTCCCGTGATGATCTCCCCGGCGAAGAGCTTCTTCACCTCAAGGAAGCTGCCCTCATCCACCAGCCCCTCGATGAAGTCCTTCATCTGGAAGGGGGCCATGATGTCCGGGGGCACGATGGCGCCCAGGGCCTTCGCCTTGGGCGATACCGCCTTCGGCGGGACCACGGGCAACGCGTCTTCGCAGTGCTGGGGGAAGTAGGCCAGATACTGTTGGCAGAGGGCGATGGCCTCGGTCTCGGTCTTGCACAGGAAGTCGCCGCAGCCGCTCACGGAACAGTGCATCTTCGCGCCCCCCAGGTCCTCCAGCGAGATCTTCTCGCCGATGACCATCTCCGCCATGCGGGGCGAGCCTAAATACATGCTGGCGTTGCCCTCCACCATCACCACCACGTCGCAGAAGGCGGGGATGTAGGCGCCTCCTGCAGCGGAGGGCCCGAAGAGCAGGCAGATTTGGGGCACCAGGCCCGAGAGCGCCACCTCCATGTGGAAGATGGTTCCCGCATGGCGGCGGCCCGGAAACATGTCGAGCTGGTCCGTGATGCGGGCCCCGGCGCTGTCCACCAAGTAGAGCATGGGGACTTTCATGCGCAGCGCCACTTCCTGGATGCGGATGATCTTCTCCACCGTGCGGGCGCCCCAGCTGCCGGCCTTGATGGTGCTGTCATTGGCCATCAGCGCCACGGGGCGGCCCGCCACCACTGCCGTGCCCGTGATGACGCCATCGGCCGGCAGGTCCTTCGCCAGGGCATTGGCAAAGAGGCCGTCCTCCACGAAGCTGCCCTCGTCCACCAGCAGGGCGATGCGTTCCCGGGCGAAGAGCTTGCCGGCCTCCGCGTTCTTCTCGTGGGCCTTGGCAGCGCCGCCTTTGCGGATGCGCTCAACCTCGGAATGGAACTGATCCAAATGCATGGAGACCTCGGGGCAAGGCTCCGATATTACGCTGATAAGGATCAGAACTCCGACGGGTCCCCGGTGTCCTTGAAGACCTCTTCCCTGATGATGCGCTCGGTGGCCTCGTCGAGGTATTCCATCAGGGCGTCGGCCAACTGGGTGAATTCGGGCCAAAGGATATCGTTCGCGAAACTGGGAACGACCTTGAGCATCACAGTCGTCCTGCGCTGGCCGTGCTTGCGGTAGGGTTTCAGCCCGTAACGACGGCACAGCGCCAGGAAGAGTTTGAGGTTCCAGCCGTCGCCCAGGGCGAAGCGCATCTCAACGGCTTTCTCCCTTGCCTCCGTGTCGCGTAACTTCACCTGGATGCGCTCCCGAGCGGCCTGGGCCGCATCGCGCTCGCCCGCTGTGGCGGCCCCGGCGAAGAGAGTCTCGATCTTTCGCAGTTTTTCCTTCAGCTCGGCTTCGGTCGTCATGATGTTTCAAGCGTAGCGGCGCCCGTTCTTCAAGACAAAGTCGATGCGCTGGGGATGTATGGTCAGCCCATGCGATCCTGAAGGTATGGCGAATGCGGAGGAATCAAAGCAGCCGGGGTTCCTGACGGCGCCCTTCGTCATCCTCTGTGCCTTCTACTTCCTGGTATTCGCCGCGGGTTACCAGCTCTTCCCAGTGGTGCCCCTGCACCTCCGCGACCTGGGCGCGAGCCTCGCCGAGAGCGGCCGTTTCCAGACGGCCTTCATGCTGGGCTCGGGCTTCGGGTCGCTGTTCACGGGACCCCTCGGCGATCGCCTGGGCCAGCGCCGGGTGCTGCGCGTGGCATCCCTGGCCCTGGTGGCGATCCTCGTGGTCTACGGCTTCCTGAAGGTGCGCTGGATGTTCTACCTGCTGGCGCCCCTCCATGGCGTACTCTGGTCGGCCCTCCGGACTGCCTCCGTCGCCAAAGTGGGGGGCATCCTGCCGTTGCGACACCGAGCCCAGGGCCTTTCGTTCTTCGGCCTCACGGGACCCGGCGGCGTGGCCGTGGGTCCGCTGGTGGGCCTGTGGCTGATGCCGCACCTGGGTTTCGCCTGGATGCTGATCCTGCTGGCGGGCGTCTTCGCGGTCCTGCACGGCCTCATCGGCGCCCTGCCGAAGGAAACGCCACGCGAGATCGAAGCCATTGCCCTGTTCCAATGGCCCGATCGGGCCGTGTGGGGAACAGTGGCCGTGATGCTGCTCGTGGGCCTCGGCTTCGGGCCCATGCCACCCTACAGCGCCCAGGAAGCAAAGGCTCTGGGGATGGCCTGGCCCGCCACCTTCCTCACCTGCTTCGCCCTGGGCATGATGGCCATCCGCGGCCTGCTGGCGCTCACTGGAATGGGACGCCGCCCGGTGAGTCTGCTCCCCTCCATGATCGTGCTGGCCTCGGCAGGCTACGCCCTGCTGGCCTTCCTGCCGGGCGGCATGGTCCGTCACTTGCTGGCGGGGCTCATCTACGGTGCGGGCTACGGCATGGCGCACACCCTGCTCATCATGAATATCTTCGCCACCACGGCACCCGCGCGGGTCGGCGCCGCGGTGGGTGCCCTGTTTTTCGCCTTCGATGCGGCCACGGCCTTCGGGGCCCTGGGCCTGGGCTGGGTCATGGAGCACTTTGGTTTCCGCCGGGGCTGGGCCATCGGGGCCCTGCTGATGGCCCTGTCCATCCCCGTGGCCCGCCGCCTCGTCCGGAAGGGCCGGGCGGTGACCTCCGAACCTGAGCCCTCTGCCATCCTGGATCCATGAAGGATCTTTCCACCCCCCGCAGGCGGCTCATGACGCGGCAGTTTGCCCTGGTGTGGACGCTCACCTTCGTCACGTTTTTTGCGGCCTTCCAGCTCTTTCCCACGGTGCCGCTGCGCCTGCGGGAGCTGGGCGCGAGCCTGGCGGAAAGCGGCCGCTTCATGAGCCTGTTCACCGCCGGCAGCGCCCTGGGCGCGCTCTTCACGGGCCCTCTGGGTGACCGGGTGGGGCACCGCCGCCTGGTGGTCACGGCGGCCTTGCTCTATGCCCTCTTCCTGGGCGCCTACTCCCTGATGTCCAACCGCTGGGGATTCTACCTCCTGGCGGTGCCCCACGGCATCGTCTGGTCGGGCTTGCTCACGGCCACCATGGCCTCGCTGGCCCATGTGCTGCCCGAGGATCGCCGCGCTGATGGCCTCAGCCTCTACGGTCTGGCCAGCCCGGGTGGCGTCATCGTGGGGCCGCTGCTGGGCCTGTGGATCTTCGAGCGCTGGGGCTTCGCACCCATCGGCTGGTATCTGGCCCTCCTCTTCCTGCTGCTGGGCGCCCTGGCGACCACCCTACCCGTGGACCATCCCCACGGCCGCCCCGAAGGTTTCAGGTGGCCCGATGCCTCGGTGGCCACGCCCTGCCTGATCCTGTTCTGCGTGGCCCTGGGCTATGGCGCCCTGGGCACCTACACGGCCCAGGAGGCCCTGGCCCTGGGGATGAAGCTGCCTTCGGCCTTCCTGTCCTTCATGGCCGTGGGCATGGTGATCATGCGCCTGGTCATGCTGCGGCGCGGCTTCGGCAGGCGCCCCATCCGCAAACTCCCGGGGATGCTCCTGGGGGCCTTCGCGGGCTTGGTCCTGCTGGCCATCCTGCCCGGCGGCACCTTACGCCACGTGGTATCAGCCCTGCTCTACGGTGCGGGCTACAGCATGCTGCACACCCTCCTCAACACGAAGCTGCTGGAGTCCACGGACCCGAAACGGCGCGGGTCGGCCTTCGGCGCCCTGCTCTTCGCCTTCGACGCCGGCATCGGCCTTGGCAGCTTCAGCCTGGGCTGGACCATCGGCCACTACGGCTACCGCACGGGCTGGGCCCTGGGGGCCCTGGCCATGCTCGCCGCCCTGCCCCTGACGCTGCGGTTGAGCAGAGATTGAGCGCTGTGGTTCAGGAGGTCATCTCGAACGCCTGGCGCAGCTTGTCCCCCACCGCCTTCGCATGGGCCATCAAGGCCGGGTTGTCGATCGCCGCCATCGAGGCCACCGGATCCACGAAGGAGATCTCGGTGCCACCTTCCACCCCGCGCAGGACCACGTTGCAGGGCAGCATGACGCCGATACGGGGCTCCAGGTCCAGCGCGCCCTTGGCGAAGGCGGGGTTGCAGGCCCCCAGGATCTTGTAACGGCCAATCTCGGCGCCAAGTTTGGCGCGCAGCGTCGCCTCCACATCGATCTCGCTGAGGATGCCGAAGCCCTGCTCCGCCAAAGCAGCCCTCACCTTCGCCTCGTGCTCAGTCGGATCGCCCTTCAAGACCTTCGTCATGCAGTAGGGCATGGTTCTCTCCCTTCTACGGGTTGGTTTCGCGAGACCAAGGATTTCCAGCGTGATCAGGCCCTCCGGTGGACTTTGTGCACGGAGGCCTGGTCCAGGCACTTCACGAGCATCTCGTCGATGTTCACATGGTCGGGCAGCATGAGGCACCAGCGCACGCACTCCGCCACATCGAGCGCCGAGAGCGGCTTCACACCTTGGTAGACGGCCTTGGCCTTGTCATCATCCTTCATGCGTACATTGGAGAACTCGGTCTCGGCCATGCCCGGGTCCACCGAGGTCACGCGGATCTGCTCACCGCACAACTCCAGGCGGAGGCTCTGGGCCATGGCCTTCACGCCGAATTTCGATGCGCAGTAGACGCTGCCGCCTTCGTAGGGCTGGTGGCCCGCCGTGGAGCCGAGGAAGAAGACATGGCCCCAGCCGGCCTTGCGGAGGTGGGGAATGCCGGCGCGGATGGTCTTCACCACACCTTCGACGTTGGTGCGCATCATGGCTTCCAGATCCTCGTCCGGCGTCTCCCACATCTTGTAGGTGCCGCTGGCGAGGCCTGCATTGGCCACCAGGACGTTCAATCCGCCAAGGGCCAAAGCCGCGGCATCCACGAACGCATTCACGCTGGCGGTGTCCCGGGTGTCCACGGCCCCGGCGAAGGCCTTGATGCCATGGGCCTTTGTGAGTTCGTCGGCCAGGGCCTGCACGCGCTCCACGCGGCGGGCGCCGAGCGCGAGGTGGCAGCCCTGGGAGGCCAGCAGCCGCGCCATGGCCGCGCCGAAGCCGCTGGAGGCGCCAGTGATAAGGACGATGGGATGCTCAGGACGCATGGGATCCTCCGTGTCTCGGTGGTGGCCTATTTGTAGTTCCGATGGAACTCGCCGAGGTCCTTCACCACCTTGTGGAGTTTTTCGGTGGGCGGCAGGATAGTGGTGCGGAAGTGCGCGGTCCCGTCGGCCTGGCCGAAGCCAGACCCCGGCACGACGCAGATGCCCGTCTGCTCCAGCAGGGCCATGGCGTAGTCGAAGTCCGTGCGGCCCGGCGGCAGGGTGATGTTGGGGAAGGCGTACATGGCGCCGGCGATGACGTTGCAGGTGATGCCCTCGATGCGGTTCAGGCCCTCGGCCAGCAGGATGGCGCGTTGCCTCAGCGTATCGAAAATGGTGGCCTTCTCCGCGGCGTAACGCGCGTGGGAAGGCATGCCGGGTTTCGGCGGGCGGACCATGGCATAGGTGGAGACTTGCCCGGCCAGATTGGAGCAGAGGTTCACGCTCTGGAGCTTGAGGATCTGCTCGGCCACTTCGTCCGGCACATTCCGGTACTCGAAGTAGCCGCCCCGCACGCCGCACTCGCCCAGGATGCCCTTGGAGCAGGAGTGGAAACTGAAGAGGGAGACATCCTGTGCCTTCGACTGATGAAGCACCTTCGCGAAGGACACGAATTTATCCCCGGGCAGGTAGATGTTCTCCTGGTAGACCTCGTCCGCCAGGATCGAGAGCCCGTGGGCCTTCGCGAAATCGATGATCATCGCGATGTTGGCCTCGTCCAGCACCGCTCCCGTGGGGTTGCCGGGGTTGATCACGCAGATGGCTTTCACCCGGGTCCCCTCTGCCTCCGCCTGGGAAATGGAGGCTTCCAGCATGGTGCGGCTCAGCTTCCAGCCGTTGGCCTCGTCCAGGAAGTAGGGCACCATGCGCCCATCATCCAGCGTCACGGTGGCCGAATAGAGCGGGTACTGGGGAATGGGGATCATGATCCCGTCCCGGGGACCGCTGATGAGCAGCCGCAGGATGGTCTGCACGCCCTTGCTGGCGCCATCCGTGAGGAAGATGGCATCGGGATCCACGCCGATGTGGTCGCGCTCCAGGATGAATTCGGCCACGGCCTCGCGGATGAAGCGCACGCCCCGGCTTTCGCTGTAGGCGCCGAGGCCGTGCCTCGTGCCGACGAGAATGGCCTTCGCGGCTTCGATCACGTCCGAGGGAAAGGCGCCGGGGGTCTGGTCCATGAGCTCCGGGTATTCGCAAAGGGCCAGGATCTGGCGGTTCCAGGTGAGGGCCTTCTGCCCCAGGGACTGGGGGTTCCCGATGTTGCAGTAGATGATCTCGCGCCCCTGCCTCTCCAGCTCGGCCGCGCGAGCCACGATGGGCCCCCGCACGGCGTATTCGGTCTCGAGAATGGTCTTTCCAATGTCAGCAATTCGGATGGTCATCGGACACCCCAACCCTCAAGTCTACCCTTAGTGTGACCTGAGTCATCCTACCCGGCGTCAAGAGCCTCGTCCTTTGGCGTCGGGACGTGCAGCGATAGACTGGATTTTTCGGACCCCCAGTCAAGCCACCCCTCCCTCCTTTTTCTCGAAGAGGCACTCATGCTCGGTTTTTCACTCTCCCCCGAACAACAGGCCGAGAAAGAACGCGCCCACACTTTCGCTGAGAAGATCATGCGCCCCGTGGCCCGTAAGTACGACGAAACCGGCGAGTGGGCCGTAGACGTCTACAAGGCAGCCTGGGATCAGGGCTATCTGCAGGCACTTGTGCCCGAGGACTGCGGTGGCCCGGGCGCCAAACAGGTTGAAGAGGCCATCGTCTGCGAGGAGCTGGCCTGGGGTTGCGCGGGCCTCTACACTTCCATTATGGCCAACGGCCTCGCCATGACACCCCTGCTTGTCGCGGGGTCCCTTGAACAGAAAAAAAAGTGGCTGGGGATGCTCGCGGAGGAACCCAAATTCGCGGCTTTCTCGCTTTCCGAACCCAATGCCGGATCCGATGCTGGGGGCATGAGCTGCCGCGCCGAGAAGAAGGGTGACAAGTACCTCATCAACGGCACCAAGTGCTACTGCACGAATGGCGGCTACGCCGACTGGTATGCGCTGTTCTGTAGCACGGACCCCAGCAAGGGCGCCCGCGGCACCAGCTGCATCGTGGTTCCCCGCGACACGCCAGGACTGGTGGTGGGCAAGGCCATGGACAAGATGGGCCAGCGCGCCTCGAACCAGGTGGAGCTCTACTTCAACGACGCCGAGGTGCCTGCAGAGAATATCCTCGGCAAGGAAGGCATGGGCTTCGTCATCGCCATGAAGACCCTGGACCAGACCCGCGCCGCCGTGGCCGCCGGGGGCGTGGGTGTGGCCCGCGCCGCCTTCGAGATCGCGCTCGAGTACGCCAAGACCCGCATCCAGTTCGGCCAGCCCATCTTCAGCAACCAGGCCATCAGCTTCATGCTGGCGGATATGGCCAAGAAGATCGAGGCCAGCCGCCTGTTGACCTGGCAGGCCGCCTGGATGACCGACAACGGCATCAAGAACTCCAAGCAGAGCGCCATCGCCAAGACCTTCGCCACCGATACCGCCATGGAGGTCAGCACCGACGCCGTGCAGATCCTCGGCGGCAATGGCTACAGCCGCGACTATCTGGTCGAGAAGTGCATGCGCGACGCCAAGCTCCTGCAGATCTATGAAGGGACCAATCAGATCCAGCGGCTTGTCATTGCAAAAGAAATTCAACAGGGCAACTAGGGTCTGTTTTCAGAGTCCAGAAAGCCAAATGGACGAATGGGGTTGTACAAACCGCCTAACTGCGGTACCTCTTGAGTATTACGTTGAGGTAGAGCGTGGCAAGAACCTTCCTGACTGAATGGATGTGGGCGAGGATGGAGCCTTTGCTGCCGAGCGAACAGGGCGGAATTGGGCACCCTCGTTTGGAGAATCGCCCCATCGTTGAAACCATTCTCTGGAAGCACCGAACTGGTGCCCCCTGGAGGGATTTGCCAGAATCCTTTGGGCCCTGGAACACGGTCTTCACCCGCTTCAATCGGTGGAACCGGAGTGGTGTCTGGCAGCGGGTCCTCGAAACCGTTCGAGGTGAGGCGGGTTGTGAATGGGTCATGGTTGACGGCACCGTCATTCGAGCCCAACAGCATGCGGCTGGTGCAAAAAGGGGGACCTACATTCAAGCCCTTGGGCGCTCGCGGGGCGGCTTCTCGACCAAAGTCCACCTGATGGGGGATGCCCAGGGCAATCCCGTGGATTTTGTGCTGACACCAGGCCAGTCGCACGAGAGCAAGCAACTTGGAAGCCTGTTGATGGGCCGGGATGCCGGGGCTGTTCTCGGTGATCGTGCCTATGACGGGAAGTCCTGCCGAGACCAGATCGCTGCAATTGGAGCAGAGGCAGTCGTTCCGCCCCATCCGTGCAGGAAAGATCCAGCCGCCTTCGATGTCCATCTCTACAAGGCCCGCCACGCCATCGAGAACCTGTTCGCGAAGCTCAAGCAATACCGAAGCCTCGCGACCCGTTACGACAAAACCATGCGCAACTACAGCGCCATGGTCGCCATCGCCTGTGTTCCTGCTTGGCTCCGAATTTGATACCGAATTTTGTTTGACTCAATAATATTTGATAAGATTCCCCTGGCAAAAACTAATTAGACGATTTACGTTTGCCCTCTATGGTTGCCTAAATGCAATTTAGGATTATTGAATCCGATTATTACGTGTGTGCTTGGTCGTATGTCTGCTCCCCCGCAAGCATAAAAAGCATAGGAGGCGCTCATGCAATCCGCCCTATCCCTATTGGCATCCTTCGCCCGTGGCCTCAAACGCGCGTTTCGCGCGCGGAACTTGGTGGTGGCACGTTTCGGGATCTTGATGGCCGGCCTCCTGATGGGATCGGGACCCGCGTGGGGGGCGATAGCTAGGCCCGTCATCAGCTACAACCCCAGTAGCGAGGTGTTCACTGTGGGCAAAGCCATCGCCACGGTCACGCCGACCAACAAGGGTGGGGCGGCCTCAACCTGGACCATCACTCCAGGCCTTTCTGCGGGTTTGGACTTCGATGGTTCCACGGGTCAGATTACGGGGACGCCAACGGCACCCGGCTTCCCCACCCAATACAAGGTCAAGGCGACCAACGCCAGCGGCAGCGATTCCGCCACCCTCAACATCACCGTCAAGGAGATCCACCCGGTCATCAGCTACCAACCCGCCGCCTATGCGTTCACCATTGGGAAGGCCATTCCTGCCGTCCTCCCCACCTCAAGTGGTGGGAAAGCGTTGCTATGGGCTATCTTCCCTAACCTCCCGAAGGGTCTGGCCTTGAATATGCTCAACGGCCAGATTACCGGAACACCCGCCATCCTAAGCCCTAGCAATGCCTATATCGTCGAGGCGATAAACCTGGCGGGGACCGCCAGGGCCACCCTGACGATCTCGGTCGTGGCCCTGCCCAGCACGCCCGTGGTCACAGCTCCCGACTACGCCACGGCAGGAGCGACGGGTCTCACGGCCTCCGTCCCGATCCAGACGGGCTCCACCTATGCCTGGACGGTCACGGGCGGGACCGTCACGGCAGGCGGGACGACCAATCAGATCACCTTCACGGCCGGGGCAACGGGCACGGTCCAACTGGGCTGTGTGGTCAGCAACGCCGCAGGCACGCCGAGCGCTCCAGGCACGGCCACCAGCACGATCGTGCCGAGGCCGGTGATCACCAGCTTCACGCCTTCGGCCCTGAGCATCGGCCCAGGCGCCACCGTGAACCTGACCGCCATATTCGCAGCGGGGCCCGGCGGCACGGCCAGCGTGGACCAAGGGGTCGGCACCGTCACCAGCGGGGTGGCCGCGTCCAGCCCGGCCCTGGCCGCGCCCACCAATTTCACCCTGACCGTTACCAATGCGGCCAACACCAAGGTGACCGCCAGCACCCGGGTCATCGTCGGCAACCTGTCGGTATTGGCCGGCACCCCCAATTTCCAGGGGACCCTGGACGGCCCTCGCGCCACGGCCATGCTGGGTGTACCAGCTGGTCTGGCCCTGGATGGTTCGGGCAACCTTTTCTTGGCGGATTCCTACAACAATGGAGGCACCATCCGTTACGTCACCACGGTCGGACGGGTCACCACCCTGGCCGGCACGCCTGGCTACCTCGGATCCTCAAACACGGCCCCTGCCTCTTTTGACTATCCCCAGGGCTGCGCTCTGGATTCCAACGGCAACCTCTACGTGGCAGACATGGTCAATAACCTCATTCGGAAGCGGGACGCTTCTGGTGTGGTGACCACGTACGCGGGAATCCCCGGTGTGGCTGGGTCCACGGACACAGCCAATGGGACGGCGACCTTCTACGAGCCCTGCGGCGTGGCTGTGGATGCCGCGGGGAACGTGTACGTGGCGGATTCGGGCAACAACCTGATCCGCATAATCAACACCTCCCAGCAAGTCAGCACCATCGCCGGGACCGTGGGCCAGGCTGGCGCCACCGATGGAACGGCTCTGGGTGTTGCCACCTTCAACTTTCCGGTGGGTATCGCCCTGGACAGCTCTGGCAACATCTATGTGTCTGATGCCTACGGTGGTGACGTTCGCAAGATCAGCGGCGGCCAGGTCAGCACCCTCGCCACCGGGCTGAATTACCCCATGGGCCTAGCCGTAGACAGCGCCATCAATGTCTACGTGGCCGTGAGCAATGACAACACCATCGCCAAGATCGTTACCACCCCCGCTGTGTCCGTGGCTACCTTCGCGGGCCAGAGCGGCATCATGGGTTCGACGGACGGACCCGTGGGCACAGCCTCCTTCTTCGGCCCGACCTTCGTGGCCCTGGACGCCTCCGGTGTCCTTTATGTATCGGACGGCGGCAATGCCACCATCCGGGAAATCTCGGGTGGAATGGTGTCTACCATCTCCGGCCATCCAGGCCAACCTGGCACCCACGACGGCACCGGTTCCGCCGCCCAGTTCAACCAGCCCTGGGCCATCGCCCAGGGCCCCTCTGGCAACTTCTATATCGCCGACACCGGGAACAACAGCATCCGCATGATGACCCCCGGGGGCGTCGTGACCACCTTGGCTGGTTCCGACACGGGCGCCGCAGGCAGCGGCGACGGCAACGGCAGCGTGGCCCTATTCTCGACCCCGATCTCCATCGCCGTGGACGCCGCCGAGAACGTCTACGTGGCGGATTATGGCAACAGCACGATCCGCAAGATCATCCCGGGCACCAGCCAGGCCACGACTCAGGTAAGCACCATCGTTGGCCAAACCGGCGTCAGGGGGTGGGCGGACGGAGACGGGAAGACGGTTGCCCTCCTGAGGAGGCCCCAAGGCGTCGCCTGCGACACGGCTGGCAACATCTTTATTGCCGACACCAGGAATCACGTCATCCGCAAGATGACTCCCGACGGCTATGTCAGCACCATCGCCGGCGTGGTCGGCTCCCTGGGTTCCGCGGATGGACCGGCCCTCTCGGCAACCTTCGACACGCCCCAGGGCCTGGTGATGGGTCCCACGGGCGTGCTCTACATCATCGATGTCGTGGCAAGCACCATCCGAACCTTGAGCGCGGACGGCACAACGGTCAGCACCTGGGCGGGCCAACCCTACGTCTACGGTCCCTCGGATGGGGTCGGTACCGCCGCCACCTTCTATACCCCCAACTTCGCCGTGTTCGATCCCGCGGGTAACCTCTACGTGAATGATTTTGGCCGGATCCGCAGGATCAGTCCGGGCAGAAACGTGGAGACCATCATCGGCACGCCGGGCATGTTCGCGAATTTCGCTGGCCCGCTTCCAGCGGTCATCTCCCCCATTGGATTGGCTCTGGATCCGGTGGCCGGGAATCTCTACATCATGGTTCCGGATGGTGTCCTGACCTCCCCCTACTGATTCACCCCCACTGACGATCCGTGATTTGAAATACTCCCAAGGGGGAAAGGGAAATTCTGACTCGTCAGCATTGTGCCGAGTAGAGTCTATTTTCAAGGTCTGAGCCATGTAAGGACACCTGCGATGGTGACCATAGGTGTACGTAAACCCACTAGCGGTTCCAGATGATCCGAAGCCCCATAATGCTTCGGCCAACATGAAGGAACCAATCTTCATGCCTTCAAGCGAACCAACCTGGCCCTCACTGGACCTCGGTCTGGCAGGCAGACATCTCGGCCATCTCCCCGATCGATTGATGATGAACAGATCCTGAGTATGATCATCCATTCCAAGGTCGCGCGGCGGAGACCATCCAATGCGCTCGAGACGAACCCAAATTTAAGTCTGGTATGGCTGCCGTGACCAGATAGCTACTATGTGGAGCAGAGGCAGTCGTTCCGCCCCATCCGTGCAGGAAAGATCCAGCTGCCTTCGATATCCATCTCTACAAGGCCCGCCACGCCATCGAGAACCTGTTCGCGAAGCTCAAGTAATACCGAAGACTCGGGACCCGGTACGACAAAACCATGCGCAACTACAGCGCCAAGGTTGCCAACGCCTGTGTTCTTACTTGGCTCCGACTTTGAAAACAGACCCTAAGGCGCTGTCCCGAGCGGGGTCCCGGTGTTCGTCCATAGCGAGATTCAACGACTGGTGATTGCGAAAGAGATCCAGCAGGGTAATTGATCGGAAGAGAACGGCACACACTAACGGGTCGCAAGTGCGAAGGGCTAAATGCCCATCGCCGAGATTTTCTCCTCGCCGGATCCTGACTTCGCGGCCTCCCCTGGAGGCTGCTTCGTCATCCGGCGGTCGGGACCCGTTTAGTTCGTTCAAACCTGGGGGTGGGGTCGCGGTCCCCATCGAAGTAGATCCAGCAAGGCAATTGATCCAGCCAAGCACATACTGAACCCGTGGTGCGGCCTCCTTGGATTCCCAGAGCCTTGCTGGCAGTGGTGCTGGCGGTCGCCTTCATCGGCGGCATGATTCTCCTGACCTCGACCCCCGGAGGACTCCCGCCCCTTTCAGCCCTGGCCCTCCTCGCAGGAATCATGGGTCTGGGAGCCTGGCTCGGGATCCTCGCCCGGACCCGCTGGATCGACCAGCCCCGGCTGCTCCGAGCGGAACGGCGCTGGGCCGAAGGTGATCATCCCTACGATGTGCTCCAGACCCTGGGGGAGCCGTTGTGGTACCGGGGTGAACTGGGCTACCGGACACTCCTCTTGAAGAGTGCGCTCCAACTCTCCCTGGGGTACCGCGATCAGGCCTGGCTGGAGGCCCTGGAGGCCCAACTCGCCCGGCTCCCCCTCTGGAAAAAAAGGCTGGCCTCCCGGGGCTTCCATAAGGTGCCTGGCATTCCCAGTGCCCGGCGATTGGCCTGGGGAAAAAGGCTCATCGCCATTGCCCCGCACATGGGCCGTCTTCGCCATCTTCAGGGCATCCTGTTGCTCCGCGTCGCAGATCCCACGGCCCTTCACGAGGCCTGGATCCATTTCGAGGAGGCTCTGCCCCTGTCCTGGGATGATCCGCTGGTCCTGGAGGACCTCATGCTAGCCGGGCTCCAGCACGGCAAGGAGGATGTGGCCGGACAGGCGCTGGCGGTTCTCATGGCCCGCCATGGCGACCCCCGCCTTCCCTGGGATCGGGGCGCCGCGGGGATGCATCTTCTGCGCAACGGCCTCTATGTTGAAGCGCTCGCCCTGGTCCAGGCCCTGCCTCCGGAACGGCGCACACAACCGCTGCATTGGCTGGCCGAGACGGTTTCGCGCCGTCAGTTGGGCGACCGGGAAGGGGCTTGGCAAGTCATCGAAACCGCCATCCGCCGACTGCCCGGCGTCTTCCGCCTCTGGATGGAGCGCTACCAGATCGCTCTGGAATTGCATCGCGACGATGAGGCCCTGGCGACGCTGGGACATGCCTGGGAAACCATCCCGGAAGGCGACGAGGGCGAATCCCTTAGGCGGGAGTGGCACCTCCGCCGGGCGGAGTTCGCCTTCTGGTGGGAGGACCGGCCCGCCTTCGCGAAGGAACTGCTGGACAAGCTCCCGCCGGAGTCCCAGGGGGATCACCATCCGCCGCTCCAGCTTCAGGTCCGGGTAGCCGAGGGGGACTACGAAACCGCCTACGCCGAGGTGCTGACCCTGCTGGAGGAGCAGCCGGAGGATGTGGACCTGCTGTTGCTCCAGGCGGACTGCCTGGCTGGCATGGACGCCTGGGAGGCCCTGCGACCCTTTCTCGATGGGCTCGGGGAGGCCTGCCGCGAACTGCCCTCCTTCTGGCACCTGCGGGGACTGGCCCACGCCAACCTGGGCGAACCTCTCCCGGCCCGTCTGGATCTGGAGCGTGCCGTACGCATGGATCCCCGGGGGCTGCGCTACCTCCTGGATGCGGGTCACGCCTGTGCGGAGGTAGGGGACTGGGACCGGGCAGAGGCGCATTGGCGCCAGGCCCTCCACGTGGATCCCCAGGCCGAGGAAGCCCTCATCCACCTCGCCGAGGCCCGGAGGGAGCTGGAAGATCTGGATGGTGCCCGCCGCTATCTGCGGGAGTGCCTGCTGCACCATCCCGATAGCCACGATGCGCAGGCCCGTCTCGCGGAACTGGAGGCGAACTGATCCGGATGCAGGCCTAAGAGCTCATAACAGAACCCGACAATGCCGCGATGAGGCCAGCCGGGATGCACCGCAAGGAAGGGCCTGCAGGGCAACGTGGTTCGTTGTTCAAGGGACCTGACGCCGCGGGGCGCCCTGCTGGCTTCATCCCTCCGGGCGAGGGGCGGCGGGCGTCGTGATGCAGCGTCATGCTCGTCGCGCGTAGTACCCGCTACGCTTTGACTCGCGTTCCTCGCCTCGCTCGCCCGGCACCCCTTGCGCGGCGCCGTGGGGTTTTGTTATGAGCTCTAAGTCGGCTTCTCACCCTTCAGTAGGGCAAGCTTGGTGTCGTAGCGGGCCCGCAACTCGGGCATAGCCCATTTACGCGCCTTCTCCAGGGCCTTGATGGCGTCCTTCCGCTGACCCTGGGCCAGACTGATGCGCGCCTGGACCAGGTAGAAGTCCGATTCTATGGGCAGCAGCCTGATCGCCTGCTTGATGCGCTTTTCGGCCTCTTCCCAACGGCATTCCTGAAAGGCTTCCTCGGCAAGGAAGGCATTGAAGAAAGGATCGTTCTTTCGGACCTCCAGGCCCCGTTCCCGGTAGACCTGGGCCTCCGATTCGCGCCCCTCGGCCCTCAACAGGCTTTCGAGGTTGCCGCAGGGGGCGCCGTCCCTGGGATCGACCTGGATGGCCGTGAGGAAAGACTTTTCCGCCTCGGCATCGAGCCCCTGGTTCCGCTGGACCACACCCAGGATGTTCCATCCCACACCCAGGCCAGGATCCATCTGGACGGATTTGAAGGCAAACGCCAAGGCATCCTCCGTTCGGGATTCCGCCAGTTGCTCCACCGCGCGGTTGCTATAGAACAGGGCCAGAACGCGTTTGGCTTCCAGCGGAACGATGAGTTGCGAACCTCGCCGAATCTCAGGCAGAAAGTCGGCGACGACTTCCTGGCCCACCATGCCTGCTGGCACTATCGCCACCACATGCCTCTCGTAGCGCACCATGGAACCCACCCGGCGCCAATGGCTGACCCGCAGGGACTCGCCATAGTGGGCGTCGAGGCCGATGGATTTGCAGGCGACCACGGAAAGGGCCATCAAGGTGAGGCAGTTGGCCTTGCGGTCCCGCCAGGCCTCGGTGGGTGTCCGGGTGTAGGCGTTGTCATAGGTGATGCCGAGTCCGCCTGCTTCGGGAGGGGCAAAAAAGGCCTTCAATAGAGCTCCTACCTTGGCCGCGACCCCCTGCTGAGTCAGGGTGTGCTGCCGGGCAAAGACCTGCAACTCGGGAGGAGCCGCGAACGGATCTTCCCCCGCCACCAGCAGGGCCGCGCCAAACAGAAGGGACAGAATTCGCAGGCGCACGGGAAAGCTCCCAACTCAACATAGGTCTGCGGACAGGGAATTCCATGAATATGCCATCCTGGATGTTCCGGAGGAATCATGTCCAAGCCGACGGCCGTGGTCTGTGCCTATTCCAGCGTGGGAACCGCGGCCTTGGAAGGGTTGTTGGAGGCGGGCGTCGAGATTCGCGGCCTGTACACCTATCCCCAGGGCGCCGATGAACAATGGTTCACCCCCCCGGCCACCGTGGCCCAGGCTCGGGGCATTCCCGTGCATCTGGCCCCGGTCTTCAACGACGATGCCGTCTATGATGCCATCCAGGCCCTCCGTCCCGACTTCCTGTTCAGCTTTTATTTCCGGGAGATGATCCAGGGCCGCTTTCTGGAGATCCCGCGGCTCGGCGCCTACAACCTGCACGGCAGCCTGCTGCCCAAGTACCGCGGGCGGGCCCCCCTCAACTGGGTGTTGGTGAAAGGCGAAACGGAAACCGGCATCACCCTCCACGCCATGACCCCCAAACCGGACGATGGCCACATCGTGGCCCAGGCCCGGTTGTCCATCGCCTGGGACGAAACCGCCCTTAGCCTCACGGACAAGGCTGCAGAGGCCGGGCGGCCTCTGGTCCGTGATGCCATCCCCGGGTTGGTGGATGGTTCCATCCGGCGGATCGACCAGAAGACCCTGGGAGCCTCCACCTACTTTGGCGGTCGCAAGCCCGCGGACTCGCGCCTGGATTTCTCCATGAGCGTGCAGGAGGTGTTCAACCAGATCCGCGCCGTGGCAGACCCTTGGCCGAACGCCTTCCTGGAGACCTCGACAGGGACGGTGAAGGTCGCCTGGGCCCTGCCCAGCTCCGAGCCTTGCCCTCCCGGGCAGTTCCGTATCACCCGAGAAGGTGTGCTGCTGGGGTTCTCGGACGGCGCGCTGCGGCTCCATGCGCTCCGCAGGGGCACCCACCGCAGCGAGCGCCCCTCGGATCACGCCCAGTGGCTTAAGGAACTGGGCGTTCCCGGCATGGTGGACTGACCTGTTTTAGAGATGCCTGGCCAGGCTGGGTCCTACATCGGATGAGTCCAGGAGGGTCGGATCCATGGGCATATAGACCGGATCCCACATGGCAGCGGCCACGGCGCCGGGAATGTCAGCTTCGGCGAGGATCCTGTCCGCCAGACCCTCCTCCTGGGCGGCTCTGATCACGGCCGCCGCCACCGCCTTCGTGACGCGCCGGATTTGACCCGTGGGCGGGAAAAGGCTCCCAGCCTGAAGATCCTCAGAACTGACCTCGTGGGCCAGCTGGTGGGCGGCCGCTGCGAACATTCCATCGGTCACCTCCCGGGCGTGCGAGATCATCACGCCCAGACCCAGGCCCGGGAAAATGAAGACGTTATTCCCCTGGCCAATTCGATGGTCTCGCCCACCATAGGTCACGGTTCCCGAGGGGCTTCCCGTGGCAACCAGGGCCCGGCCCTCGGACCAGGCAAGGATATCCATGGGCTTGGCCTCGCACTTACTCGTCGGGTTGGACATGGGCAGCACGACGGGGCGTTCTGTGTGAACCGCCATCTCCCGGATGGCCTCCTCAGTGAACGCGCCGGGGTCGCCGGAGGTCCCGATGAGCATCGTCGGCTTGTAGGCGCGGATGACGGAAGTGAGATCGCGCTTAGCGTCTTTCCCAAGCCCCATGCGCTCAGCCAGCGCCACCGGCCAGGCAAACTCCCGCTGCACGGGATCCAGGAGCGGATCATCCTCGACCAGGAGGCCCTGGAGGTCGATGTTGGCCGTGGCCAGCACCAGGTCTTCCCCTTCGAGCCCCTCGCGCTTCAAGGTCGCGCGCACAAGCCGGGAGATGCCGATTCCAGCCGCGCCAGACCCGAAGAACAGGACCCTCTGCTGGCGGATGGGGGTTCCCGTGGCCCTGGACCCGGCAATCAGGGCTGCCACGCCCACGGCTGAGGTGCCCTGGATGTCATCGTTCAAGCTGGTGATGACCTGGCGATAGCGGTCGAGCAGGCGCATAGCGTTGAATTTCTTGAAATCCTCCCATTGAAGCAGAGCCTTCGGAAATCTCAGCTTCACCGCGTGGACAAATTCCTCGACCAGGGAATCGTATTCGGCACCCCGCAGCCGAGGGGCCCGCCATCCGAGGTAGAGTTCGTCCGAGAGCAGAGCCTGGTTGTCCGTGCCCACATCCAGGCTGATAGGCAGTGTCTGCCAGGGCGGGATCCCGGCCGCGGCGGTATAAAGGGCCAATTTCCCGATGGGAATGCCCATGCCGCCCGCCCCCTGGTCACCCAGGCCGAGAATCCGCTCGTTGTCCGTGACCACGATCAGGCGCACATCGTCGAAGGGCGCATTGCCGAGTACCTCCTGGATTCGGCCCCGGTGTTCTGGCGTGATCCAGATCCCCCGCGCCCTGCGGAAGATGCGACTGAACTCCTGACAGGCCTGCCCCACGGTCGGGGTATAGACGATCGGCAGGAACTCCTCGATGTGATCGATCAGCACGCGATAGAAGAGGTACTCGTTCCGGTCCTGCAGCGCGGCGAGCCCGATGTATTTCTCAAGCGGATCCTTCTTCCGGGTGATGTTGGCGTAGACCCGCTCAGATTGCTGCTCCATGGTGCTTACCGCGTGGGGAAGCAGGCCCTCGAGCCCCAGGCAGGAACGTTCCTCGATGGTGAAGGCCGTTCCCTTGGTGAACATCGGATGCCTCAGGAGCCGCACCCCGCGGTACGGCACCGTGAGCCGCGCCCTGCCCCCGACTTCGAACCTCAGACCATATCGTTCCATGGCTTTGCCCTCCTTCTCGTGGCTCAGGAACCCTCTACACGGATGCAGCCGTGCCACTGGCCGAAGCGGCCCCACCGGGGGCGGAGATGCTGCCGAATGAGGATGGCCACATCAACAATCAACAATCCCAAATGTGTACTCGCCCTCCGGTGTTGTCCAGCCCCGAGCAGCCCAGTCCGCCCTGGGCTTTCACAGGTTTTCATCACTCGAGGACATGGATGTTCTTTTTCGAGCAGATCTCTTTCAACTGCTTGGGCCACACACTGACCGTGACCTCTCCGAGATGCGCCGTGCGCAGGAGGTACATGAAGGTCCGGGCCTGGCCAATGCCACCACCGATGGAGAGGGGGATCAGGTCCTTCAGGATGGCCTGGTGGTAGGGGAGGCTCAGGAACCCCAACTGACGGGAGATCTCCAACTGGGCCCGCAGCGTCTCCTTCGTCACCCGGATGCCCATGGAAGTCAGTTCATGACGCCGCTTGGTGATGGGGTTCCACACGAGAATGTCGCCGTTGAGCCCATGGGTACTCCGTCCCGTCATGGACGAGGTGTCGGTGGCCCAGTCGTCATAGTCCGCGGCCCGCATCTCGTGCGGATAGCCGTCCTTCAGCACCCAGCCGATGCCGATGATGAACACGGCGGGATACTTCTGGAGAATGGCCGTCTCCCGCTGCTTCCGGGGCAGGTCCGGGTACATCTCCAGCAGGTCTTCCGCGTGGATGAACACCAGTTCCTCGGGGAAGTTGGGCAGCCCGCCCGCCTTCAGGGCCGGGAACTGAGCCTGGGCCTCGCGCCCGGCGCCCAGGATTACCTTCCAGATCTTCCGGACTGTGTCTTTGAGGAAGTCAAGGTTCCGCTGGTCGAAGGTCATCCGCCGCTCCCAGTCCCACTGATCCACATAAGAACTGTGGTCGTGGTCCAGGAAGTAATCCTTCCGTACCGCGCGCATGTCCGTGCAGATGCCTTCGCCAGGCTGGCAGCCGAACTGGGCCAATGCCATGCGCTTCCACTTGGTGGCCGCCTGAACCACCTGCGCCTGGATGGGGCTGGACAGCCCGAGCCCACAGGAAAACTCCACCGGGGTGCGAGAGCCGTCCCGATCCAGGTAGTCATTCACCCCGCTGGCGCGGTCCACGATCAGCGGAACCTGCACCATGTCGAGGTTCAGTTCCCGGCAGAGGTGGTCTTCGATATACCGCTTCACCACAAAGACGGCTCTCTGAGTATCCATCCGGTTCAACAGAGGTTTGTACCCCATCGGGAGGATCTTCTCGACCTCCTCGTAGGTGCCTATGCCCGGTCCTGCCAGATCCGCGGTCTTGTCAGACATGAGATTTCCTCCTCCGCGCAACACGGGGAGGCGGCCCGCTCCGAACCATTCCGGGGTGACCTTCCCCGAACGCAGCACCGAAGATAGTCATCAGTTCTGCAAAATACAAGACTCCATCATCATCATTAGTCCGCCCCTGCACTCGATTGCAGTTCTTCAGGTTCCGCCAACTGCCTCGGATATCCTTACCGGAAGTCAACGAAAGGTCCCCATGCGAAGCGTCATCACCGGAACCGGCATCGGCGTGCCTCGGCATGTCGTCACGAACGAAGCCCTGTCGGGGCTCATGGACACCTCGGACGAATGGATCCGCGTGCGCAGCGGCATCCAGGAACGGCGCTACGCCGATCCGGGACAGGGCTCCGCGGACCTCGGCGTGATGGCGGCCGGGAATGCCATCGCCGATGCAGGCCTGACCCCGCGTGACATCGATGTTGTCGTCTTCGCCACGATGACTCCGGATTTTCTGCTTCCGGGCAACGGTCCCCTGCTCCAGGTCGCCCTCGGCCTGGGGGACATCCCCACCTTCGACATCCGGCAGCAGTGCAGTGGCTTCCTCTATGGTCTGGAGCTGGCGGACCTGTTCATCCAGAGCGGCCGCTACCGGCGGGTGCTCCTGGTGGGTGCCGAGGTCCATACGGCCTTCATGCCCTGGCATCTGGGCTGGGACACCCTCATCGGCCAATCGACGCGGGAGATCACGGCAGCCGAACGGGCCGAAAATACCGCCAGCCGCGATCGGACGGTCCTCTTTGGAGATGGCGCCGGTGCGGTAGTGATCGAAGGTCGCGAGGGGACTGCGGGTCTCGGCCCTATTCGCCTCCACACGGACGGCACCGGGGCCGGTGTGCTGACGATGCTGGGGGCCAGCTTCAAGCGCCGGCCTTTCGTGACGCATGAACAGATCGATGCAGGCGAAACCCTTCCCATCATGTCCGGTAAGGAGGTCTTCAGGTCCGCCGTGACGCTGATGCCCCAAGCTGTTCGAGAGGTTTGCGAACTGTCCGGTGTGGCCGTCGAAGCTCTGGACCTGGTGCTGATCCACCAGGCCAACCTCCGCATCATCGAAGCTGTGCAGAAGGCCCTCGGCCTGCCGGCGGAAAAGGTGCCCCACAACATCGAACGCTACGGCAATACCACAGCCGCCACCCTGCCGATCCTGTTCCACGAGTGCCGCCAGCAGGGCCTCGTCCGACCCGGCATGAATGTGATGTTCACCGCCCTGGGATCCGGCCTCCACTGGGGTGCGGCCCTATACCGGACCTAGCCGACCGCCGGATCGTGAAGCGTCCTGCGGAGCAGGACAGCGGAGCGAGGATCCGGCGAGGAGGCTATGCCACTGATCGGTTGCCCATTGCGCATGTATGGGTCTAGAATGCCGATCATATCCCAGGAGCCCTCATGCGCACGAACCCTTTGGCCTTGGCCTTGTTCGGCCCAGCCCTGATCCTTGCGGCAACTTCCATCCACGCCCGTACTCCGGGCACTGTCAAGTCGCCCAAGGAGGCCAAAGCCATCGCCGAACAGGACACCGGCGGCAAGGCCACGAGCGCCCGGCGCATTCCTTTGAATGGCGCCTCTGGCGGATGGGAGGTGGATGTGCGGATGCCCCGCGAGGACAGAGGCTGGCGCTGCATCATCGACGCGGATACCCACATGATCCACAGCAAGATCCGCATCGACCAGCCCGGCCGTAAGGGGAAGGCGGAAGGGCCCGTCTTGATCAAGGGGACCCGCTGAGGGTGGCTGCCCGGTCCGCGCCGACCGTTCGCCGGTTTTGCAACTTGAAGCCCTGCCAGGATTGACAGTCCGGCCTAGAATCGTACGCGTGGCCGATGCCACGAGGAGAACAACTCATGGGGCTGATGGACTGGGGCAAGGCCCAATTCATTGAAATCATCGAATGGCTCGACGATTCCAACGACACCCTCGCCTGGCGGTTTCCCGTGCGGGACCAGGAGATCAAGAACGGGGCAAAGCTGGTCGTCCGCGAGAGCCAGGAGGCGGTCTTCGTCAACGAGGGTCAGCTGGCGGACGTCTTCAAGCCAGGCACCCATACGCTCAGCACCCAGAACCTGCCGGTCCTCGCGGACCTGAAGGGCTGGAAGTACGGCTTCGAGAGCCCGTTCAAAGCTGAGACATACTTCACCTCCACCCGGCTCTTCAACGACCTGAAGTGGGGCACCTCGAACCCGATCATGATGCGCGACGCCGACTTCGGCATGCTGCGCATCCGGGCCTTCGGCATCTACTCCATCAAGGTCGCGGACAGTGGCACATTCCTTAAGCAGCTCGTCGGCACCAACGGCGTCTACACCGTTCCAGACGTGTCGGAGCAGCTCCGCAAAACCATCATGAGCCGCTTCACCGATGTGCTGGGCGAGGCGAAGGTTCCAGCCCTGGATCTGGCTTCCAAATACGACGAGTTGTCAGACCTGGTGAAGCAGAAGCTCCAGGATGAGTTCAAGACCATGGGCCTCGAGCTGTCCAAGTTCTTCGTGGAGAACATCAGTCTCCCGGAAGAGGTCGAGGCCATGATGGACAAGCGTACCGGCGTGGGCATGATGGCCCCGGTGATGGGCGCCTACACGCAATTGCAAGTGGCCGAAAGCATTCCCCTCGCCGCCCAGAATCCCAGCGGTGTCGCCGGTCTGGGCATGGGCGTGGGCGTGGGCTTCGGCATGGGGAACATGATGGGCCAGCAGATGGCCGGGGCCACCCAGGGCCTGGGCCAGCAGGGTTTCCCTGCCGGCGGCGCGTCAACCCCCTCTGTCCCCGTGAAATCGCTCAAGGAGGAGCTGACCGAGTTGAAGGATCTCTTCGACAGTCAGCTCATCAATCAGGTCGAGTACGACACCCAGCGAACCGCCATCATGAAACAGCACGGAATGGGTTGATCCCTGCTGATTGAGCTGATGACTAGGGCGGCGTGAGCCGCCCTAGTCATGTCCATGACCCTCGTGGTGGCCGTGATGGTCGTCGTGATCGTCGTTCTCGGCCTCGTGCTCGTGCATGAACCGGTGCTGGTGGCGTTCAGACATGGCCGGGGTCTCGAAGTGAAGGGTCAGGTGGCGCACTCCGAAGCGTTCGGACAGCAGATGCTCGATGCGATGCTGGTGGGCCTCCGTTTCTTCCAGCCCCTCGGTATCCACGATGATGTGGGCGGTGCAGACCGTCAGGTGGCTGCAGACGCGCCAGGAGCGCAGATCCTCGACGCCGCGGACTCCAGGTAGCCCGACCAGGGCGGCCTTGGCCTCTTCCTGGTCGAAGGCCGCGCGATGCATCAGGATGCCGACGGCATCCCGAAGCAGGAAGAACGCGCCCCGCAGGATGAATGCCACGATGGCCACAGCCAAAAGGGGATCCACCCAGCGCCATCCGGTGAAGTAGATGACCACCATGCCGACCATCACGGCCACATTCGCCAGGCTGTCGCCAAGGGCATGCAGATAGGCGCTCCTGAGATTCAGATCTTGCTGCTGGCGCGTACCCAGAGAGGGCACGAGGACTCTAGTCGCGGCCAGGTTGAGTAGGAGGCCCAGGGCTGAGAATCCGATGGCCCACCCGAGACGGATGGGATGAGGGTTCCGGACCCGGCCCCAGGCTTCGAACAACACGGCGACCGCCAGGACCGCCAGCAGCAGAACGCCGAGCAGCGTGTTGAAGATCTCCAGGCGATGCCACCCGTAGTTCCACTGTTCACAGGGCTCGCGGCGATTGGCTACCCGGATGCTTCCAAGGGAGAGCAGGTTCACGACCGCGTCGTTCAGGTTTTCCAGGCTGTCGGAAACCAGCCCCAGGGATCCGGTCCACAGGCCGCCCATCCCCTGCACCAGGAAATTCAGGCCGAAGATCAGCGAGCTCAAGGCGAGCCGCCCGGTCGTGGTGGGGCCATGCGCATGGGCCATCATTCGCCTCGGAATCGGGGGTTACGCTTCTCACGGAAGGCGGCCAAGCCTTCCAGGCGGTCCTGAGTGGAAAGCACCTGGGCATAACAGACCTGCTCGAAGGCAAGACCAGAAGTCAGGCCCAGATCCGATCCCCGGTTCACGGCCTGTTTGGCCAAGCGCAGGGCCGCGGGTCCATTCGGGAGGATTTCCCGGGCCAGCATCAGGGCCTGGGGCAAGGCCTCTCCGGGTGCTGCCAATCGGTCCACGAGCCCCAGCCGGCCAGCCTCCTCGGCCCCGATCCGGCGGGCCGTGAAAATCAATTCCTTGGCTCGCGAGATCCCGATGAGCCTGGGCAGGCGCTGGGTGCCACCAGCTCCGGGAATGATGGCCAGGGCCGTTTCGACCAGGCCCATCATCGCCTCGGATCCTGCCACACGAAGATCCGCCGCCAAAGCCAATTCCAGCCCTCCGCCGAAGGCCCCGCCCTCGATGGCCGCGATGGTCGGCATGGGCAGGTCCTGCAACTCGCTGAATGCGGTACGGATGCTCTGGACAAAGGTGGCCGCCTCGGACGGGGACATGGCCGCCCGCTCCTTCAGATCCGCACCCGCACAAAAAATGCCCGGGACCAGGCTATGCACCACCACCACGCGCACTCCCGCATCAGACCCCAGGATCGAAAGGGCCTCCCGGAATTCAGACAGAAGCTGGTGACCGAGGGCATTCTTAGCGGCAGGGCGGTCAAGTCCCAGGAGGACGATCCCTGCATCCTCACCCCCAAGCCTTTCAAGCCGGATTTCCATCATCCCAACTCGACGATCGGGTCCCCTTCGTTCAGGAACTGGTCGGGGGTCACGAAGACCTTCTTGATCGTTCCCTCTTCGGGGCTGCCCACGGGAATCTGCATCTTCATGGACTCGATGATGACCAGGTCCTGGTCCTCGCCCACCGAATCGCCCTCGGCGACGCAGACCTCCAGCACCTTCCCGGCCATCTCAGCCCGCACCACGGCCATTCAGTCACCTCACGAGGACAATGGCCAGTGTAGCGGCTACTCCTCCCGGTCCGTATCCCCGATCACCACCAGATCATCGTCCTCATAGGCGAAATCGCCTTCTTCAAGGAGGATCTCCCGGACCTTCCCGCCCTCGGGCGCGTTGATGTAGAAGGACGAGCGGGAAGAATCCGTGCCCTCGAGGATCATCAAGGGCTCATCCTCTTCCACTTCCTGGCCGGGGCGGACGAGGACGTCCACCACATAGCCCGGCCATTCCGCCCGCACGATCATGCTGCCTCCCCTTGGCCGCCCGGCGACCTTGGCGGGGAGAGTATGGCGCCCTGCGGCTCCGCGCAAGGCCCGGAAGCCTTTCTTTTCGTCACAACCCCGGTCTGAGATACTGGAGGGCTTGGAGGATGGAATGGCTGTCGCCTGTGGCATCGTGGGTCTGCCCAATGTGGGGAAATCCACCCTTTTCAACGCTCTTACCCGTGCGGGCGCGGCTTCGGCCAACTATCCCTTCTGCACCATCGAGCCCAATACCGGGGTGGTGGACGTGCCAGATCCCCGCCTGGCGGTCCTGGCGGAGATCGTGAAGCCCCATCGCATCCTCCCCGCCGCCCAGGAGTTTGTGGACATCGCCGGTCTGGTCCGGGGCGCCAGCCAGGGGGAAGGGCTCGGCAACGCCTTCCTGGGCCACATCCGGGAGACCGACGCCATCGTCCAGGTGGTGCGCTGCTTCGAGGACACCAACGTCACACATGTCGAGGGCGGCGTCGACCCCGAGCGGGACCTCGGCATCATCGAGACGGAACTGGTCATCAAGGACCTGGACGCCGTCGAGAAGGGCCTGGACCGCCACCGGAAGGCCGCCAAGACCGGCAACAAGGAATCGCTGGCCCTGGTGGCGGTTCTGGACCGGGTCTACGCAGCCCTGAACGATGGCAAGTGGGCCCGGACGGCCGGTCTCTCCGTCGAGGACAAGGCTCTCATCAAGTCCTATGGCCTGCTCACCCTCAAGCCCACCCTCTTCGTGGGGAACATCGGGGAGGAGGACATCCGGAACCCCATGGGCAATACGCACTACCAGAAGCTCGTGACCCTGGCGGCTGGCCGGGAGGCCCCCTGCATTCCCATCTGCTCCAAGCTCGAGGCCGAGATCCAGGATCTGCCTGAAGAGGATCGCCCCCTATTCCTGGAGGAGGCTGGCCTGGCCGAACCCGGCCTGAATGTCCTCATCCATGCCAGCTACGATCTGCTGGGCCTCCAGACCTACTTCACGGCCGGGGTGAAGGAAGTGCGCGCCTGGACCATCCATAAGGGAGACACAGCTCCCCAGGCTGCGGGAGTCATCCACACGGATTTCGAGAAAGGCTTCATCCGGGCCCAAGTCATCGCCTACGATGACTTCATCCAGTACGGTGGGGAGCAGGGTGCCAAGGACGCAGGGAAAATGCGGACCGAAGGGAAGGAATACATCGTGAAAGACGGGGATTTAATGAATTTCCTGTTCAATGTGTAGATCCAACCATCCGTGATTCGCTCCCTGTGGGGCCCCGCTCCTGGCAGGCCATCAAGGCCTGCCCTTTGCGACCCACGTGGTCGCGATATCTCGGACTCAATCCCATCGGCCTCCGGCCCGATGCCTTAGTGTTAGTAGAGGCGGGGCGATGAATCAGGGGAAAATCACCGGGTGGACCGGGCGTGGGGCGCCTGTGGAGGATCCTGCGTTCATCCGGCAGACTATGCAGGATCTATTCCATCAGGAAATGGAATTCTCGATCAAGGTGGAAGGGACTCAGACCCTTCCTTACACGGCCCGGATCCAGCACTTCGATCTCCGGAAAGGTCTGCTCCACCTCAAGCTCATTCGCCCCCTTCCCCATGAATTGGCTATAGGGGCTGCGTTTGAAATGCTGTTCTCCCTGGCCGACCAGCGCTTCGAGGCCCCCAGCATCTTTCAAGGGCGGGAAGGTTATCTCCTCTATCGCTTCACGATCCCCGCCCTGCTGATGCCATCGGACCGTCGACGCCATAAGCGTTATCCCTTCCGGCCCCGGGAGAAGGCCTATGTGATCGCCCAGGACGGGGGGGTTCCCGGACATGGGCTCTCCGGTCCCCTGGTCAACCTATCCCTGGGCGGATTGGCCTTCCGCGTGGACCGGGTCATGCGACTCGATGACCACATGCGGGTGACACCGGGGCTGGGCTTTTTCGAGCGGGGCAAGTCGTTCCCGATGCTCAAGCTCCGGGATCTCCCGAACCTCCCCATTTTTGAGGCGCGCGGGCTGCTGGCCAATGCCTGGGAACGAGACGGAGAGGTGATCGTCGGCATCCAGTTCCGGGAGCTTGATGAAGCGGAGGCCCGGGACATACAGGGCGTATTGACCCTCCGCGATCACCTCCAACGCGCCCCCACGGCCACCACCGACAGCCCGCGGGATCCGAGCACGCGGAACCTCGCTGAATCCAAGGGACCCGCGGCACGGATGTCCCCTTCGGGAAATCTGACTCCGGATGCGCTCCGGCGCCTGGGACGCCGATGCACCCGGCTCATCCTCGCCATGACGCCTGGTCCCGACCGCGAGCAGGTCCGGGAGGCGCTTTGCGCCGCGGGCTTCCTCCGATTGGATAGTGTGGACACGCTGGATCAGGCGTTGGCGGAATTCCGGGCCGTTCGGACCATGACCCATCCACTGCTGGTGCTGGACTCTGGCCTGACAGACGAGCTTGCCTTGGCGGGCATCCGTGCCCTCCAAAAAGAGCTTGGCGAGACTCGCGAGTTGCCGGTCGCCCTGATCACCCGGGAAGCACCGATCCCGGATTCAGAAGACCCCCTCATCCGGCCCCTACCATGGCCATCGGCCGAGGATCTTTCCTGGCTCCCCCTTCTGGAGGAACTCGTAGGGCTGGACTAGGGTCTTTAATGACCGGCCCTAGATCGGCGCCACCCTTACCAGGTTCCCGCCGCCATCCACCCTCAGGAATCCGTCCTCGATCCGATTCCCGCCTCGCAGGATCGGATCTGCAGCCTCCTTGGCGAGCAGGATTCCGCCTCGGGCGTTGCGATGAACCACGCACTCTTCCAGGGTCACTTGGGAATCTTCCAGAAGCAGCAGCCCGGTGTCCCTTCCCTCCTTCAGGGTGCATCGCACCAGGAGCAGGCTGCCCCCTGCTTCCACCTGGACACCGGCCCCCGCATTGCCCGAGATCTCGCAGACATCGAGCACGCCCTGCCCACCCTCAGAACAGTCCACCCCCAGGGAGCGCCCTTCCGAGAACACGCAGTTCCTGGCCTGCACCGTGGCGCCATGATGGATGAGCAGCCCCGTGCCGCCGTTCGCCTGCACCAGGCATCCTTCCATCGTGGCCAGCCCGCGGTCCATGATCGAGATGCCGAAGCCCGCATTCCCCATCAGACGGCACTGGCGCAGGACCACATTGGCTCCCGCCAGGACATGGACCCCGGCACAGGCATGGTTTCCGATGTCACAGGATTCCAGCACCGCCTGGCTGTGCTCGAGGGCGAGCAATCCCGCGAAGCGGCTGTCCATGAGCCTGCAGTGGCTGAGCTGGACTCTGGCATCCTCCTCCACTTCCACGGATCCGGCCTCCGCAGAAAAGAGGCATCCGTCCAGGGTGGCCTGGCCGCGGCTCCATACCTTCAATCCGACCCCTTCCCCCGATCCCAGCATCACCCCTTGCAGGGTCACCTGCGCGCCGGCCTCCACGCCCACGCCTGATCCGAGGAAGCCCTGGATCCGGCCTCCCTCGATCCTGGCGAGGGTGCCGGCCTCCGCATGCAGACCTACCGGGCCCTCCGCCAGGAAGGTGCAGTCGCGGAACACAGGAGAGGTGCCGGCCCCGTCCAGCTCAGTGCAGGAGGTGTCCGATTTCAGGATGCAGGTCTCGATCCGGGGAGCACCGCTGGAGATCCGCAACGCGGTCGATCCCATGGGTGCCTGGAGGGTCAGCCCCCGAAGGTTGACTCCCCGGGTTCGGATCACCAGAGCCGGACCTGCGACCCCTTCGATGACCACCTCCCCCGGATCTCCCTGGGCCAGGATGGTCACCTCCTTGTCCACCACGACGGATTCCCGGTAGATTCCGGGGAGCAGGACGATTTCAGTGCCAGGCCCGGCCTGGCGAAGCGCCACCTTCAGGCTCAGGCAGTTGCCGTGTCCGCCCTTGCCCACGCGAATCCGTTGCCCTGCAATCTCCTTTTTCGGATGGATCACGGGAACCGGATCCTCACCCAGGGGTTCCTTCAGGGCTTCCCGGATGGCCAAGCCGAGGGCCTCGGCATCCGGATATCGATCCTCTGGGACCTTGGCCAGGGAGCGCTCCACCACCTTCAGGAGCCGGCTCGAGACATCCTTCACATCCGAGGGAAAGATCGGATCGGGGGGGTGGAGAAGAATGCGGTTCAGCACCAGGGTCGTGGTATCGCCGATGAAGGGTTTCCGCCCTCCCGTGAGGATCTCGTAGAGAATCACCCCGAGGGCGAAGATATCCGAAGCCTGAGTGGCTTTCCCCGTATCCAGGTATTCCGGCGCCATGTAGCTCACCGTGCCCATCCAGGTTCCGGCCTGGGTCAGGCCCGAGGGTCCCATCTGAGCCACGCCGAAATCCATGAGCTTGGCGCGGGGACGTTTGCCATGCCGGTTGACCAGAATGTTGGCGGGCTTGATGTCGCGATGGATGACGCCGTGCTCATGGGCGTAGGCCAGGCCATCGCATACCTGGGCGAGAATCTCCAGCAGCTCGGTCTTGGGTGCCATCCTCTCGCGGATGAGTCGCTCCAATTCCTCGCCATGGACATATTCCATGGCCAGGTAGTGGAGGCCTTCGTCTTCGCCGAATTCGTAGACGGTGACGATGTGGGGATGGTTCAGCAGGGCCGCGGCCCGGGCCTCTCGTTCGAAACGGGCCTGGGCCTCATCGCCCATGACCGTCCCGGCAGTGATCACCTTCAGGGCCACCTCCCGGCCAAGCTTGGGATCCCGACCCAGATAGACTTCCCCCATGGAGCCCCGGCCCAGGAGTCGCACCACTTCGAATTTGCCTAGCCGTTCCCGCATGGCACCCTATCGGCAGTTTTCGCCGGAGCTTTTATCTCGCCTCGATGGGCATTTGACGCAGGCGTGCCACTCGCACCGCCATGGGAGGGTGCGTGGAGAAGAGACTCATGAGCCCTCCCCCGCTGAGCGGATTCACGATCATCATGTGGGCCGAGGCTGGTTCTGAATGTTCCATGGGTTGCTGCCGGTTGCAACTCTCGAGGCGTTCCAGGGCCGAAGCCAGCAGGTCGGGCCGACCCGTCAGGTGGGCACTGTAATCATCGGCCAGGTACTCGCGGGATCGGCTCACGGCCATCTGAAGCAGGATCGCTGCCAGGGGCCCGAGGATCATGATGGCGATCCCGGCGATCGGATTGGATCGGCCCTCCTCGTCCCGAGCCCCGAAGAATCCGGCAAACCGCGACAGGAACATGATGGCCTGGGCTAGTACCGCGGCCAGGCTGCCGATGAGGATGTCCCGGTGCTTGACATGGCCCAGTTCATGCCCGAGGACGGCCTCCAGCTGGGGCCGGCTGAGGATCCGCAGGATGCCTTCGGTGACCGCCACCACGGCATGCTCGGGGTCCCGCCCTGTGGCGAAGGCATTGGGTGTTTCATCGGGGATGATCGCGATTCGGGGTATGGGCAGACCCGCCCGCTGAGCCAGATTGGCCACGATGGCGTACAGTTCCGGCGCCTCCGCCTGGGAGACGGGCTGGGCGCCGTAGCTGGCCAGCACGATCTTGTCTGAGAAGAAGTAGCTCACGCCATTGAGAACCAGGCCGATGGCAAGCGCCAGCACCATGCCGGACCGGCCCCCGACCATTCCGCCGATCCACACCAGCAGGCCCGTCATGGCCACGATGATGAGTAGGGTTTTCGTCTGGTTCATCGACCTGCCTCCAAAGGCCAGAATACGCGGAGCGGCACGGGCCGGTCAGCCCATGCGTTTGATGACCACGAGGGTCACGTCATCCCGGAATTTGCCGTCACCCAGGTGCTGAAAAGCCTCGACCAGCAGTGCCTCGAAGATGCCCTCCGCACCGGCCTGCGGAAGGCGGAGCACGACTTCTGCGAGGGGACCGTCGCCCAGTTCCTCGCCGGCGGCGTTCTCCGCCTCCACCACGCCATCCGTGAAGATCACCAGCACATCGCCCCGATCCATGTGGGCGCGCCCCTCGCGGAAGCTGACACCGGGCAGCAGGCCCACCATCGGACCCGTGGGCGCCAGCCGGATCACCTCCCCGGAGACTCGCACGAGCAACGGGGGATTGTGTCCCCCGTTCACGTAGCGAAGGTTGCCATTCAAGGGGTTCAGGCTGCCCGCAAACAGTGTGGTGTAGCGGTTCCTGTCCCGCACATCGTTCATGCGGCGGTTCAGCCGCTCGGCCAGAAGCCCCCAGTCCTCCACGCGCCGGTCCGCCATGGCCCGCAGAAAGGCAGAGAGTTGCGTCATCATTAGCGAGGCCGGAAGGCCTTTCCCGGATATGTCGCCTACGGCGATGTGGAGGCGATCACCCAGGCCCTCGTCCCGGGCCATCCACAGGTCGTAAAGGTCCCCTCCAACGGCCTGGTAGGGCAGGTTGGCCGCCGCGCATTGCCAGCCGACCGGTTCGGGCAGGGTCTTGGGAAGCAGGCTGCGCTGGATGTTCCGTGCCAGGTCCAGATCCTTCTCCATGCGTTCGGACTGGATGCGGGCCTCCCGCAACTCAAGGCTCGACAGCTGGGAGGAAGTCAGGTTCAGCAGCGTGCGGAGGAAGACCAGGTCGTCTTCAGATAGCTGGCCCACGGCAGGCTCTGCCACATACGCAAACCCATGGCTGTGGGTCTGATCCACCAGCTCAATGGCATGGACGAGGCTCCTGGCCTGCACCACCTCGTGCAGCTGCTCGCCGATCAGTGCCTCAGGCAGCGTCCCGAGGCCCTTGGCGTGAAGCACTTGCCCCTGCGCGTCCACCACCAGCAGCCGCATGATGCGGAACTCGCCCATGAGCGTATTCGCCATGAGCCGCACCAGGTCACGGCGGGTCTCCACTTCGCCCAGGTTGCGGGTGAGCTCGAAGACGGTGTTGAGCCTGGATAGCTGGAGGGCCAGGGTCTGGTTCTGGGAGATGCGGACGGCTTCGGCCCGGCGCCAGGCCAGGAGGGGCGCGCTGATGGAGAGAAGCAGTGGAACGGCATCTGGAAGGGTCTCGGCGTGCAGAACGAGGTGTCCATAAACCTCCTCCCCGTAATGCCAGGGCAGCACCTGCCAGCCCCCCCCGGGATGCGTGGGGAAGGCTGGCGCCGCGCCCCGGAGGAACAACCACTTCCCGCCGTCCCAAAGGCCGCCCTGACGGGCTTTGGCGATGCCCATGGCCGTGATCCCCACCAGGTGGACCAAGTCCTCCTCGCTGCTCTGCTCCGGGAAGGTCTCCAGGAAGTCGATGAGGGGGAGCAGCTCCTGTGCCCCTTCGGGGATCTTCAGCGCCAGCTGGCGGAGGCGAGCGAAGGGATTGGTCGGCATGGGTGGCGGCAAAGCAGGGGGGTTCAGCTGATCTTCTTGATCAGGCAGCACTCATTGCGACCGGAGGCTTCGTCCGACTTGAACTGGACCTCGTCCATGAAGCGGCTCATGAGAAGCAGGCCCAGGCCTCCCTTCCGGGGATGCTTGATGTATTCCTTGGGATCCGGCAGCACCAGCTGATCGCCACGGATGCCCTGCCCCGAATGCCAGATGTGGATCTCGAGCGCCTCTTCGGTGAAGCGCAGTTCCAGCTCTACGCTGTGCTCGCCCTCGCCGTGATAGGCGTGGAGAATGACGTTGGTCACGGCCTCGTCCACCGCGATGCTCACTTTGGCGGCCGTGGCATCATCGAGCCCCGCCACCAGCGAGGCGCGCTTGGCCAGCCCCGTCACGAGGTTCAGGTAGCGGGTCTGACTCGGAATGATGAGCCTGAACTGGGCATGGTCCAACTCCGACGCCACGCTCAGCCCTTCTGCTCCGGCGCAGCCGCCGCCAGAGCCTGGGCTTCGTCTCCGAAGACCCTGTAGAGCTGGGTGAATCCAAGGGTGTCGAAGATGGTGAACACGTTGTCCTGGAGGTTGGACAGCAGGATGTCGCCGTCATGCTCCCGCACCGTCTCGATCAACCCCATGATGGCGCCCAGGCCAGCCGAGCTGATGTAGCTCAGATCCTTGCAATTGAGAAGGATGGTGTAGCGTCCGTCCTTGACCAGTTTCTCCAGGGTCTCTTCGAAACCCAGGACCGTATGGGCGTTGATGAAACCGGTCGGGAGGAGGATCGCCACATGGCCGACCTGCCTTACCGCAATGGAAAGATCCGCCATCCAACGACTCCAATGAACCAGGGCCATCCTATCGGTTCCATAGGATATTTGCCAGTACGCGGGCAGAACGCGGGAATCGGATACCCTTAAGTTTAACCTTCACCGAGCCCCAGATGAGCGACTCCCACCCCGTGGATCAGCCCCAGAACGATGCCTTCCGGGCCCGCCTGGAGGAATGGCTCAATCAGCAGAACCAGCTGCTCCTGGAAGAGGTGATAGCCACTTGGCAGACCGCCCTTGGCCGCTTCCGCCCCAATGAGGCGCTTCTCGCCCAGTTCGTTGAAGCCGCGGCAGTCCCGAGCGCTCACGCACCCTCGGGCCGCCAGGACACCGAACTGGCCTCGGCTCTGGACCTTCTGGAAGGGGCGACCAGTCAAAGCGATCTGCTCAAGCGGTTGTTGGACGCCCTCTCGCTGCTGGTGGAGCGCAGTGCGCTCTTCATTCTCAAGCAGGGGGTGGCGTCCCTCTACGCGCACCGAGGCTTCGAAGCAGATGCCCCCTTGAGGGCCGGCGCCGTGGTGCCACCTGCCGAGCTGGAATCCGTGATCCAGGGTTCGACCCCATCCATCCGCCGCAAGGGACCTGGGTATGCAGCCCTGATCACACCCATCAGCGGCTTCGAGGCTTCTGAGGTGGCCATCTTCCCGCTTCGCCACAAAAAGCGGGCTGTGGCCCTGGTCCTGGTTGACAGCGGCCTGAGGCAGTCCCTGGATCACCCCGAGCAGGCCCGTGCCCTGGTGCTCGTCGCATCGGCCATGCTGGCTTCCCTCGGCAGCGGCAGAGAAGAGGATTCCGGGTCCCACGCCATGGCGGAGGCCCACCCCAGCGCCCCGACTCAGGTCGTGCCAGAACCCATCGAACAGGCCCCTCCCGTCGAGCTTGATGCAAAGACCCGTGCCGCCGCCGAGCGGCTGGCCCGAGTGCTTGTGGGGGATGTGGAACTCTACTTTCCCGCCAAGGTTTCCCAGGTCCGAGTCCAGGGGAACCTCTACGGACAGCTCCGGGATGAACTGGAGCGCAGCCGGGCCACCTTTGTGGAACGCTTCGGCGAAGACGTCGAGGCTCGATACCGGATTTTCACCACCACGGTCATCCAACAGTTGTGTGATGGCGATGTTTCCAAGCTGGGTGCCGCCCCCTGGACTTAAGAACTTTCCTGTGGAAGGTGACAATCTGCCCCGATTCTGGTAGAACCTTGTTCCTTTGGGCTTGAACAAGGACGGGCAATGGCAGATCTTGGCAAGAAGTTCACATGTTTCCAATGCTCAGCGAAGTTCTATGACTTCGGCAAACCGGAGGCCGTCTGCCCCAAATGCGGGGCTAACCAGAAGGCCGCACCGGCCAAACCAAAGGTGGTGAAGAAGGAAAAGAGCGTCCATGTGATCGAGGACGATTTCACCCCCGAGCCCGAGGCCGAGAGTCTGGAAGAGACCTTCAGCGAAAGCGGGGTCGCCATCGAACGGGGCCGGGGCGAAGGATTCGATCCCGGCGACCTGCGCATGGATGACTACGACGAGTAGGCGAACTCCACCGGATCGCGGAGCAGGCTGCTAAGGCAGCCTGCCGAGCGAGGATCCGGCGAGGATGAGCATAATGTCCGAGTGATTCCGACACCCGTTCACCCACTAATAGATCGCCACACTCACCTCGAGGGTGGGCTCGACCCCGCCTGGGTCAGGGTCGAGGCAGCTCGCCGCGGACTGGGTCTCCCTGCAAGCCTTGAGGCGCTATGGTCCGGGCAGGCGGTCCCCTTCGATGGATTCATCGAGGCCTTCCTCTATGGTGCGTCCCTTCTTGACAGTCGGGAGGCCGTGCGCGAGGCCGTCTTGGCCGTGGCCCGGCGAACGCAGGCAGCCGGCGGGATGGGGTTCGACCTGTGGGCCTCGCCCCACTTCCTCGTGGTCCATCGCCGGCAGATCCAGCTCGAGGCTTTCTGGCGCGGCATGGAGGACGGACTTTCCGAGATCCGGACCTGGGGCATGCGTGGCTGCGTGGTGCTGGATGCCGTCAACCACTTCGGCCCGAAACACGGCCAGGCTGTCCTCGATCTGGTCCTGCCGGAGTTACCGGCCTTCGTGAAAGGCTTCTCCACGGGTGGCCTGGAGAGATGCCCCTTCCGGGACTGGGCCCCCGTCTTCGACCGGGCCAGGGCCGCGGGCCTACACATCGCCGCCCACGCCGGTGAAAACGGGCCCGGTTCGAACGTCCAGGATGCCGTCCTTGAAGGGGGCGTTTCCCGCATTGTCCATGGCATCCGGGCCGATGACTCCACCCTCGCACTCCTCGCTGAGCGGCGCATCCCGGTGGATGTCTGCCCCAGTTCCAACCGCTCCCTCGCCCCGGACGTCGATCCCCATCCCCTGCCCCGGATGCTGCTCGCTGGCGTGCGCTGCGCCCTCGGCACGGACGATCCCGGCGTGGTCCCCTGCGACCTGAATACCGAACTCACGGCGGCCGGAGACATGGGGCTGGATGATCTGGCTCTGGCCCGGCTCCGGCGAAACGGGGCCGAAGATGCCTGGTGCCTGGCGGATTAAGAGGTCATAACAAAACCCGACGATGCCGCGGGGTTTTGTTATGACTTCTAAGCCCTCCTGAACCGACCTAGCCAAACCAGGGGTCGAAGCCACCGGCCGTTCCAGGTAGACTGTTGGATTCGGTGCGCGCCCATAGCTCAGCTGGATAGAGCATCAGGCTTCGAACCTGAGGGTCGGGCGTTCGAGTCGCTCTGGGCGCACCACCGTTTGACAATTCGGCTTTTTGCGAGCGTGGCGGAACTGGTAGACGCACTGGATTTAGGTTCCAGCGGTTCACACCATGTCGGTTCGAGTCCGACCGTTCGCACCAACTCCAGAATCGCCTTCGGCGATTCTGGAGCGAGAAAAAAGCTGAAAGTTTCTCTCGTATTCCTTTTGCACCACGGAGCATCCATGTCCGCCACCCTCCACCACCAGTCCCCCACCCGCAAGGCCGTCGAAGTGACGGTGCCCGCCTCTGAGGTGAGCGCGGTCTTCAACGAAGTGGTGGCGAAGATCACGCCGAAGGTCCGCATTCCCGGCTTCCGCCCCGGCAAGGCCCCCCGTCCGGTCCTCATGCAGAAGTACGCTCGGGAAATCCAGTCGGACGTGGCCCAGCAGCTGGTGGAAAAACACTTCTGGAAAGCGGCCCAGGAAGCCGGTGCCCAGCCCATCTCCCATCCCTCGATCGAGAAGCTGGACCTGAAGGAAGGGACCGACGCCGTTTTCCGCGCCCAGTTCGACGTGGCGCCCGAGGTAGCCCTGCCGGACTACAAGGGCATGGTCCTGACCAAGAAGAAGCGGGCCGTCGACGAAGCCACGCTCCTGGAGCACCTCGAAGGCCTGCGCCAGCGGGCCGTTAAGCACCTGCCCGTGGAGGATGGCGTCGTGGCCGCAGGCCTCGTCGTCACTTGCGACATCCGGGTGAAGCCCCAGGGCCTCAAGGCCAAGGCCTACCAGGACCAGGTGCTGGAGATCGACGGAACCCGGCCCTTCGATGCCGAGCTGATGGGCCTCAAGATCGACGAGAAGAAAGCTTTCACCCTCACCCATCCGGCCGATGATGCCAACACTATCCTGGCCGGCAAGACACTGGCCTACGAAGTCCTGGTCAAGGACCTTCGGCGCAAGGAAGTGCCGGTCCTGGGGGACGAGTTCGCCAAGGACATGGGCGCCTTCGAGAACCTCGAAGCCCTGAAGGACGCCGTGCGGAAGGATCTCGAAGAGGCGGCCGAGCGGGATGCGGTGGCCCGCCTCCACGCCACCATGCTCGACACACTGCTGGAAGCGGCACCCTTCGAGGTGCCCCGCTCCATGGTGGGCCTGCAGCTGGATGACTACTGCCAGGAGTTCGCCCAGCATGTGGCCCGTCAGGGCATGGATCCCAAGAAGGTGAACTGGCAGGCCTATCGCCAGTACCGCCTGAACGATGCCGAACGGGCGGTCCGCAGCGGCTACCTGCTGCAGGCCATCGGGAACGGGGAATCCATCGAGGTCCCCGACGCGGATATCGACGCCGAGATCCGTGCCTTCATGTCCGAGAACCAGGTCCAGCAGCCCTTCGAGGCCTTCAAGGCCGAAATGGAGCGCCGCGGCAACGCCACGGAGATCAAGGGCCGCCTGCGCACCGACCGCATCTTTGACCGCCTGCTCGCCACCGCCAAGATCACCGAAGAGCTGCTGGACAAGGCTGCCTTCGAGGCCCTGGTCGAACTGGAACGCAAGCGGGAGGCCGGAATCCCCGTCAACCGCTTCGATGCGGGCGGCCTGGAGGGCGGCGATCTCGAGGGGCAGGAAGGCGGAGAACCTGCCGCTGTGGCGTCTGCCGAGCATGTTCACGGCCCTGAATGTGATCACGATCACGAGGCGGAGGACAAGCCTGTAAAGAAGACCGCTCTGAAGAAGACCGCACCCAAGGCTGAACCCGAGGTAGAGGAAAAACCCAAAAAGGCCACCAAGGCCGCCAAGGCCGAACCTGAAGCCGGGGAAAAGTTGAAGGCAAAGAAGACCCCCACGGCAAAGAAGTAGTCTGCGTCCATTCCACGGAGAAGGCTCCGCAGGGAGCCTTCTTGTTATTCTGATCAGTCAGCCGGAGGGCCCATGCCCAGCAGCTACTATCCCCCCATCGTCATCGAGCAGACGCCCCGTGGCGAGCGCAGCTACGACATCTATTCGCGGTTGCTGAAGGACAACATCATTTTTCTGGGCACGGCCATCGACGACAGCGTGGCCAATGCCATCGTCGCGCAGATGCTCTTCCTCGAAAGCGAAGACCCCGACAAGGACATCCAGATCTACATCAACAGCCCTGGGGGCAGCGTCACCGCGGGCTTGGCCATCTACGACACCATGCAGTTCGTGAAGAACGACATTGTCACCTACTGCATCGGCCAGTGCGCCTCCATGGGCGCCCACCTGCTCGCCGCCGGCACCAAGGGGAAGCGGTTCGCCCTTCCCAACGCCCGCATCATGATCCACCAGCCCAGCGGTGGTGCCCAAGGCCAGGCCACGGAGATCGAGATCACCTTCAAGGAGATCCAGCGCCTGAAGGACAACCTGGCCGTCACTTTCGCCAAGCACACAGGCCAACCCCTGAAGAAGGTCATCAAGGACATGGACCGGGACTTCTTCATGGGCGCTGATGAAGCCTTGGAATACGGCATCGTGGATAAGGTCCTTTCCGAGCGGCCGGCCTGATGAACGCAAGCCTCTCCACCGTTCCGGCCTTCGAGCATCTGTCCAGCATCCCGCTCTACGTGCCCGGCAAGCCCATCCAGGAAGTCCAGCGGGAACTTGGTCTCACCAGGATCGTCAAGCTCGCTTCCAATGAGAACCCATGGGGCCCCACGGAGGCCGTGAAGGCCCGCGTGGCCGCCGTGATCTCGGGCTCGGAGTACGAGGGTTTGGGTCTGTACCCGGTCAGCGACGGCTACTACCTCCGCAAGCGCATCGCCGAACGGAAGGCTGTATCGTTGGACCGCGTGATCCTCGGCAACGGCAGCAGCGAGATCCTGGAGATGGTGGCCAAGGCCGCCTTCCTGGAGGGTGGCAGCGCCGTCATCCCGAAACACAGCTTCGCCATCTACGGCATCGCCAC